>JAESGT010000064.1_pt1 | contig 40362 bp, 35 predicted proteins | sample 9266261 | NCBI WGS metagenome assembly JAESGT01 (sample SAMN15741584, study PRJNA653494) | algae metagenome | isolation source: Pelatocladus maniniholoensis HA4357-MV3 and co-occurring heterotrophs from... | place: USA: Maniniholo cave near Haena, Hawaii | collected 2009-07-28 | reverse complement strand
CTTCGTCACACAGGTTTATTTCTAAATGCGGGTTTACTGAATATTTATGTGTATTATTATTTACTTCTACTCAGGAATCACCATGTAATCTCTTGCGCTACATTTTGAAGTGCGGAATGTGGGTTTACTACTAACTGACACTGTTCCTTCATGCAAGTTAGCAATTCGCTTTACAACTGCTAGCCCTAAACCCGTGCCATTGTACTGACGATTGAGGCTGCTATCAAGCTGGATAAAAGGTTGAAACAGTTTGCCGATATCTTCAGGAGCAATGCCGATACCAGTGTCTGTCACACTGAAGCAGAGATGAACAGACGATGAAACAGACACAGAAAAACGATCTTCCTCTCCTCCCCTGTGTCCTCCGCTCCCCAATCCCCGTTGGGACCCACCATCCTCAATCCCCTGCACTTCTTCCACCCAAACTTCTAGCCTTACAGATCCTTTTTCCGGCGTGAATTTGATGGCATTGCTAAGTAAATTGATCAGTACTTGACGCAGACGGCGTTCATCCACCTGAATATTGCCAATGTTTTGAGAAATACTTGTGCTAAGACGAATATTCTTTTTCAGCGCCATCTGTTTGATAAAGGCGAGGCTGCTATTACACAGAGTTTTCACTGAAACGTCACTTAGTTGTAGTTCCAGTTTGCCAGACTCGATTTTAGACAAATCAAGAATATCGTTAATTAGTTCGAGCAGATGTTTGCCACTGCGTTCGATTGTGGCGATCGCTTTTGCCTGTCGTTCATTGCTCGAACCAAACACACCTTCGAGAAAACCTTCAGACATGCCCAGGATAGCATTAAGAGGCGTTCGCAGTTCGTGGCTCATGTTTGCAAGGAATTCATCTTTGAGGCGAGTAGCGCGTGCAAGTTCGGCGTTGATGTTGGTAAGCTGTTCATTTGTCTGCTTTAGTTGCTCCTCAGCTTGTTTGCGATCGCTCATATCACTCACTCGTACTAAATTCAAGGTACGTCCGGCTACAGTAATCGGCTTGGCTGCAATGTTGCCCCAAAAAATGTTGCCTTGCCGAGTCACATATTCTATTTCTCGGCTCCAAAAACCTTTTGACTGGAGTTCTGCTACAATAGCAGCCATTTCATCGGGAGAGAATTGATGGCGCTGGAGTATATGTCCTTCAATGCCAATCAGTTCTGCTTTGTCAGCTACACCAAACAGTTCCACCGCTCGCCGATTACAATCAAGAGTTAGCAGCGTTTGAGAATCGACTAAAAACAAAGCATCGGCAGATTCGTTGAAAATGGCCTCCCGTAAGTCCCTGTTTTGACTAAGTTCTTGTTCTGCCTGTTTACGTTTTGTAATGTCAATATGACAACCAATCATCCGGAGTGGATTACCATTTTGCTCCCATTCAATAACGCGACGTGAACAGATGACCCAAACTGTAGAACCGTCCTTATGCCGATATCTCACCTCGTTGTAACAGGGTATTTGACCACGACTTTTGATGTGTTGCTCAAAGCTTTCGAGAACCCCAGGTAAATCTTCTCTAAAAATCAGACTGTGCCAAGTCTCTGATGTATTAGGTAACTCGTGATCCTCATAGCCAAACATCTGCTTAAAGCTGGGGCTTAAGTATACCTGATTGCCTAGAATATTCCAGTTCCAGTAACCTGCGTGTGCTATTTCCAGGATATCTTCAAGAAGTTGTAGATCAATTTGCAACCTCTGTGCTTGTCGTAGCTTTTCCTCTGTCTGCTTGCGTTCTGCGAGTTCTGTCTGTAACTGCTCATAGGCACTAGCCTGCTGAATTGCGATCGATATTTGCACCCCAAGTTGATCTAATAAGTCCAATTCCACAGATTGCCATTGACGAGATGCACAACATTGGTGGACAACTAATAATCCCCATAACTGATCTGTTACCAAAATAGGCACTACTAAATTAGCTTTGACTTCAAATTGTTCAAGCAATTGTAAATGGCACTGAGTTAAGTTTGCTTGATAAATATCGTTGATTGCCCGTTTTTTTCCTTGCAGATAGTCACTTCCGGCTCCCTGTTGAAAGCAGGTATCTGCAATTTGTGTCCCCAGAGCAACTGTCCAACCCGGAAGAACTGACTCTGCAACAATAGTGCTGCTCGTATCTGGAGAAAATTTATACACAACTACCCGATCAGCCTTGAGAAAGTGGCGTACTTCTGTTGTGGTTGTACGCAGAATCTCTTCTAGCTTCAGTGTTTGACGAATCCGTAAAGCGATCGCACCAATTAGTTGTTGTTGTTCTCGACTTTTTTCTAGTTGTCGAGTCAGATGCATTTGTTCGACTGCATGATGAATTGCACGTTGTAGAACTTTAGCTGTGAGGTCATCTTTAATCAGATAATCCTGAGCATCATTTTTCATCGCGCTGACAGCAATCATTTCATCCCCTTGTCCTGTCAACATGATCACAGCACATTGGGTATTTTTCAGTCGTTCCCGAATTTGCTGAATAAACTTTAGCCCATCCCCATCAGGTAACAAAAAATCCAGCAAAATTACATCTGGGATCTCTTGCTGACACCATTGCATCGCTTGCGTTCCTGTCTCAAACTCCACAATACGATAGGTGTACAGGCTATCGCGTTTCAAAAAGCGACAACATGCTTTACGGTCATCAGCGCAATCATCAATCAGCAGGATGGTGAGAGAAGAGCAAGGAATCATGTCAAAAATACAAACGCGATCGCATTTCCAAAGAAATTGTATCTCTACAAATATGATGTTAAAAACATCATGGATGTTAAATAGCATTGAGGTTAATGAGTAATAAATAATAAAGTTTTTTAAATATTTTTTACAAAATGTTTGTGATAGATATTGAATCTTTAAAACACTATGGTCTGTTGCGATCGCACAATTGTTGATAAACCTAAAAAGTCATAACAAAACCGTCGAAAAAATCACAAAGCTGACTAAAATCAATCTAGCTAGCTGGGATTGAATATGGTATCAACTTCTACTCGCTTTTCGGATATTCAAAATCATTGGGCCCGTGCTTTTATTGAAGCTTTAGCACAGCGTAAAATTTTAAACGGATATCCCAATGGCACGTTTCGTCCCGATAACTCAGTCACTCGTGCGGAGTTTGCTGCCATCATTACCACAGTTTTTAACCAACCTGGCAAGCGGGAGTATGTTCCGTTTACTGATGTTCCCGCAAACCACTGGGCAGCAAATGCAATTCAAAAAGCTTACGAAATCGGATTTCTGTCTGGCTATCCTAATCGCATTTTCGGTCTCAATAATAGAATTGCTAAAGGTGATGTTTTAGTATCTTTAGTTGGTGGCTTAGGTCTGAGTAGTAATATTAAGCCTGATTTATTAGCAGTACTTCCCCTGATCTATAACGATGCGGCTAGTATTCAGGAATATGCCAAAAATGCAGTGGCGATCGCCACTCGTGCTGGTATAGTAGCTAATTTTCCTAACGTGAAAATACTGAATCCCAAGGTCGCTGCAACCCGAGCGGAGGTGGCAACAATAGTTTATCAAGCATTGGTATATCAGGGTCAAGCAGAGAAAATCCCCTCTAACTATATAGTGGTTGCTCCTGAAGCTGGAAGTCTATCATCACCACCTGTTGCAACTGTCAGTCATAGTCGAGAGTTTCGAGCGGCTTGGGTAGCTTGTGTGTGGAATAGTGATTGGCCTTCTAAAATAGGACTTTCTGTTGCACAGCAAAAAGCCGAGTTAATCAAAATTATTGAAAAATTAGATGCTCTCAATTTTAATGCCTTGATATTGCAGGTACGACCAGAGGGCGATGCAATGTATGCTTCCCAATTGGAACCGTGGAGTGCTTGGTTAAGCGGAACTCAGGGAAAAGCACCAGATCCATTTTATGATCCATTGGAGTTTGCGATCGCCGAATGTCACAAGCGCAATATCGAACTTCATGCTTGGTTTAACCCTTACCGGGCTAGCACTTCCACTAATCCAGCTAAAACTGTTCGTCCCCACATCGCAGTAACCAATCCAGAATGCGTCTACTTGTGGAAAACTCAGCGCTGGATGGACCCAGGACAGAAAATTGTTCAGGAACGAGCTTACAATGTGATCTTAGATGTGGTAAAGCGCTACGATGTTGATGGCATTCACTTAGATGATTATTTTTATCCCTATCCCATAGAGGGTCAATCTTTCCCCGATGATAAAACCTACGCCGCATACAAAGCCACTGGTGGTACACTCGGCGTTAGTGATTGGCGTCGGGACAATGTGAACAAAATGGTGCAGCGCCTATGGCAGGGAATTAAAGCAACTAAACCCTACGTTAAATTTGGCATTAGTCCCTTTGGTATCTATCGCCCCGGACAACCCCCTGGTATTACTGGGTTAGACGCTTATAATGTGCTATATGCCGATGCAAAAAAATGGCTAGAACAAGGTTGGATTGATTATATTGCTCCCCAGCTTTACTGGCGCACCGACCAAACACAACAAAGTTATTCTGCATTGTTGAAGTGGTGGACAGAAGTTAACACTAAACAAAGACATGTTTATGCAGGTAATAATCTTACAGAACCAAGCAACAAAAGTCGAGAAAGTGGCGAAATTGAAAAGCAGGTGAAAATTAGTCGTAGCCAAGCTGGACAGTTGTCCCTAGGAAATATTTTCTTTAACGTCGGTGTTTTGATAGACAATAGTCAGGGTATCGCCGATAAATTACAGTTGCTTTACAACAAGCCTGCCTTACCTCCAACATTATCTTGGCAGAATACCACACCATCAGCACCGCCCACAGCCCTACAAGTTAGTAACCGTAAATTAACTTGGAAGCCAGGTGATAACAGTCAGATTCGTTCTTGGACAGTTTATAGACAAAGTGGCGATAACTGGACACTCCAACGAGTTTTGCCTGCTAATACTACTTTTACAACCGTAGAACCGGGAACTTACGCCATATGTGCGGTAGATAGATTAGCTAATGAAAGTGTGGGAATAGCGATCGCAGTTAGTTAAAACCTACTAGAAGAGGGACAAGAGGACATGGGGGGAAAACAGACTATTTTTCTCTGAAGTTCCCCCAGTAATCTCATGTTCTGATAATTACAAAAATATACAGTACTACCGTTGTAGATCAGCATTATCAATGAATCTCAGTTTTGCTTGCATTGCTGATTTTTGGATACAAAAGTGAACTTGTGTTAAATTTAAGTTCATGTATGAAAGCAACGCATATATAAACACAACGATACCAAACATCTCGCAGAACTCTTCAACAGCCGTGATCATGGCATAGTTCATATTCTCAAAACTGTAGAGTTCATCATAACGTCCGGCAAACATTTCCGCGCCGATTGCACCGCTAACGAAGATAGTACCAGCAACGAAAAATAAAAGACTTATCTTTCTTGGAAGATGAGCCAAAAATTTGAGATACGATACCACAAATATCAGTATAAGGGGAATGGCAACAGCAACCCAACCGTAGTGAAGAAAACCTGTTCTGTTGATACTTGAACCTAGTATTGCGTCTGCATTTTCATGAATCATCGCTACTTCGTCTATAGATAGATACAGAAAAATAGCTGATAAAACTTTCCAATGGAGGATGTAACGAGCACGAGCGATCTTTTGAGATGTAGCAATCAATGCCAACAGCAGCGAACAAAATAATAGTGTAATGGATGAGTACCATGTAGGAATGTTAGAATCCTCACCCACATTGAACAACCTTACTAATCCAAAAAGATTGCCATGACCGAGAATATACCTAGAAAATTGTCCAGCTAGGCTAACACAACTTAAACATATAACTACGATGGTCAAGACTAAGGCAACCTTTTTAGGAGAAATAGAGAGTGTCAATTTTACTACCACGGTTTTTTTGAAATTGAAAAACTAAATTATAAAAGTAATTTTCTTTACTGGTATTCTACATTAAATATTAGTTAATATATTTTTAACTTAAATTTAACTTGTAAGCTCAAGATACACTAGTGACTCAGTACAGTTTTTGTTCTCTGTTAATAGTTCCCTATCTTCATATCCTGTACCAACTTTTTGTCTCGCCAAGAAATAAATTTCAAAGGCTTCCTAGTCAGATTTATCTGACTAGGAAAGCCTTTGAGTCCGTTTAAACTGACTTATGGGGTTGAGAATTTATTCTCAGGCGGGATATGGGGTAGGTGCAAAATGTCAGTATCTCTACGAGTTATTCACCGAATCAAATCGGATTGCTATAAGTCCTGCAAGTATAGAGGCTGTAGGGGCAATTTATGTATGAGAAATTTTCTAAATTAGCAAGCAAAAAATAGTATATTTGCATTGAATGTAGATGTTGTTAGCCAAATTTTAGCTGTATGTCAATAGGTAGTAAATTTCAGAATCATCAAATAAAAACAACCGACTGGAGATTATATTCTGGCTTTTTACATGAGGGTAGGTCAGATTTTGAGTCCGTACATATCTTGTTAGGTCGTTTTTTAGCAGATAGAACTTCTCCCAATCCACTTGCAGAAAAACCATTATTTGCTGCTGATGGCATTTTTGAATGGGGACACGCCCAGCCATTAGAAAAAGTCATAAATTCACGTAAAGATTTTGAGTTTCTACTGCTGCATCCCAATTTGTTTCGCAAGTCTATAACTATTATTGAACCCTGGCATCAAGTAGGCATTAATGCTCTGGGCGAAGAGGTGCGGGCTTCTAAAAATGTTGCTTACATTGCTCAGAAAGTTGCTGATATGGACTCTGTATTGCTACCTGTTTGGTCAACAGGAGTACTAGATTTGGATTTAGTTCTTGCAGCAATTACTTCTGGCTATGCGGTAGTAGTGGAAGGAGGCGATCCATCCGTGTACGACCCATCGGGATGGATATATCCAGCATGTCCACGAGAGGATATGTTTGCATTGGCAGAAAAATTACTCATTTCGCGATCGCCTACTAGTGCGCCAGCAATATTCATTTGTCTGGGTCATCAATTGGCTGCTGAATGTCATATCCGACTGATTCGCAAAGCAGTCGAACAAGTACTGAGCATGAAGACTTTAGAGCGCGATCACGATGGTAAAGCCTTAAAATCATTGCAAGCAGTATGCTTGCGGATTGAAGCTATGGGCAATACACTGCAAGTAAAAAAACGTGATGGTCGCTTAGTTGCTTCTGGCTGGAATGATGCCCATTTTGCAGTTGCACTCAACGAAACTAAGGAAGTTGGCGCTCGTGTTTTGTTACCTTATCAGTCCCCCGATGGCGATGTTTTAAGTATTCCTTGGGAAATTATCTATGCTCACGATATTACAGCCGACACTCATGAGGGCGTGATTGACACGACCATTCAATATGAGCGGGAAGTTTCAATTTCGATGTTCCATTCTGATGAAGTCAACGAGGAAGCAATACTATTTGCTAATTGGGCTTACCGTAGTATCCATGATGCGATCGTTCCTTATCGGCAGATTATTGCTGGAAGTCCTTTATCATGGCTGATACAACTTCCCGATTCTGTAGAAATTCTCTGCTCAACAGCAGTTAATGGTGAAATAGTCACAGAATGTTCGGCAACTTGTATTAACTACAAAGACTTTGAAACTAAGAAAATTCGCCGTTCCTTTACTTGTCAATTCCACCCAGAACTATTATCTGATTTGCGGGCTATCAGTAACAGTGAAGCTCCATCTTATTCAACCCTAAAGAATGATGATGGTGTCCGCTTATTTGTACGGCTGCTGTATGCGGGGATGCAAGAGTAATACGGATATATGGGGTGTAGGGATAATTCATACATACCCCACACCCTTAGTTTTGATAAAACTCATCAGTCCCAATACTGAAAATGCTAAAGTCAAAACAAGCGGAGGTGTTCATATGGCTCAAGCTTTACCTAAACTATTTACCTTATGTAAATAAACGTAAAATCATGAGAATATTTCCTCGTAAGTGCTAAAGCGCTTATTACGAGCCTTTAATTATTTATATTGACCTACATTTATGTACTCTATTTAGATTGCCATCTATCCAAAATATTTAAAAAATGTTAAGATAGAGAACAATGATAAAATTTTAGGGTAAGCAAAAACACTAACCCCAATCATGCAGTTTAACTAGCACTTTATTAAAAATCTTATTGTTTGGAGTTGTTATTAACTAGCCACGACGATCTCACTTTTAATCCTGGCTTAGTCCAGGCTCATGGTGTACTTTTAGCACTAAGTACACAGTTGCAGATATTACAAGTTAGCAGCAATACTCAAGACTATTTGGGTAAACAGCCAGAGGAGTTGCTTGGCAAACCTCTCGGTTTTTTGCTCGATACTTTGTGTTTAGAAGCGATCGCTCAACTTCCAACAGACGAAATTGACACTCTTAATTACCTGAAGCTATCAGTTCGCACAAATGAAGGTGAGCGAGACTTTGATGGTTTTGTGCATCGAGTAGAAGACACCATCATTTTAGAGCTAGAACCAACACAATCACCAGTTCAAGTAAATTTCTTGAACATTCACACCTTAATCAAAGGAGCGATCGCCAAACTCAAACGCACAAATAATCTGATAGATTTCTTACAACTTGCAGCCCAAAAAATCCGCAATATTACAGAATTTGACAGGGTGATGGTCTATCAATTTGACCATCAAGGCGCAGGTTCAGTGATTGCTGAGGTCAAAACACAAGAGTTATCGCCTTATTTAGGACTCCACTATCCAGCCACAGACATCCCACGAGGAGCTAGAGATTTATACAGTCGCAATCCGTTGCGGATTATACCATGTATTAACGCTCAACCTGTAGAATTAATTCCTCCAAAAGATGATACTCCCCTTGATTTAAGTTTGTGTGTGCTGCGGAGTGTTGATCCTTGCTGTGCGGAATATCATCAAAATATGGGTGTGGCTGCTCTTATGGCCATTCCCCTGCTCAAAGATGGAAAACTGTGGGGATTAATTTCCTGTCATCATCAAACTCCTAGATATGTCCCTTATGAAATCCGGGCTGGGTGCGAATTTTTGGGACAAATTGTGTCATCGGAGTTGGCGAATAAAGTAATTCAAGAAGAAGTAGACTATAAAATTAAATTGGAATCTCTGCGGTCTGGTGTTGTAGAGTCGATTTCTCAAGCAGATAACTTTAGAGATGCATTAATCCAGCCTGAACCCCGCTTATTAGGTCTTGTGGGTGCGACAGGTGCGGCGGTTTGTTTGGATGGTGAAATTTCTCTGGTGGGAGCAACACCGGATATTGAAGATGTGCGATCGCTAATAACTTGGGCAGATGCTCAGGTGAGAGACAATATATTTTATACTGATTCTCTGCCTAAGCTTTACCCAGAAGCTGAGACATTTAGAGATATTGCTAGTGGTTTGTTCCTATTGCGGATTTCTAAATTGCGACATTATTATATTCTCTGGTTTCGCCCCGAAGTAATCCGCACGGTAAACTGGGCAGGTAATCCCAACGAATCGATTCAAGTTAACTCAGATGGTAGTGTCACCCTTTGTCCTAGAAAGTCCTTTGAAAAATGGCAAGAACTTGTAAGATTAACATCTGTACCTTGGCAAGAATGCGAAATTGATAGTGCTTTGAGTCTACGAAATGCGATCGTTGGGATTGTTCTTAAAAAAGCAGAAGAATTAGCGAAGATCAACCAAGAACTAGAAAGCAGTAACCGCGAATTAGCTTCTTTTGCTTATGCAGCTTCCCATGATCTCAAGGAACCCTTAAGGGGTATATATAACTACTCAATAATTCTCCTTGAAGACTATGCATCCGTCCTAGATGAAGATGCTATAGAGTACTTACAGACTGTAATTTCCTTGTCAGTACGCATGGAAACCCTGATTAATGGTCTACTACGACTATCGCAATTAGGGCAAGCAGCACTACATTTACAAACAGTTAATTTAAACGAATTGCTTGATCAAGTTATCAACATATTTAATGCTAGCCGTCAGCAACATAATCTTGAAGTTCGTATTCCCAGACCTTTACCAACAATTCGCTCTGACTCAGTTCTCGTTAATGAGGTCTTTAGTAACCTGATTACTAATGCTTTCAAATACAACGATAAAACAGAAAAATGGGTGGAAATTGGCTACTTGGACAGGGAGGGATCGGGGATTGGGGAAGGTGAGACCTCTGGAGGGGATAAGGGTAAACGGGGATTGGGGATCGGGGGACAGGGGGACGCTGATCAACAAATCTCCGCGTCTTCTGTTGATTCCCAACCTCCAATCACTTTCTACGTACGAGATAACGGTATTGGAATTCCAGCCCATCACCACCAAACCATCTTCAAACTTTTCAAGCGCCTGCATACTCAAGAAAAATATGGCGGTGGAACAGGTGCAGGACTTGCGATCGCCAAGAAAATAATTGAACGTCACGGCGGCCAAATTTGGGTTGAATCTACCCCAGGCGAAGGATCAACATTTTATTTAACACTAGGATAAGTTAAGATATATTACAAAAGTTTTTAATAAATATAATTTGCTCAGATAGATCAACTAATGGCAACAAAACTTAATGAACCACTATTGGTTGTTGAGGACAGCAACGAGGATTTCCGGATTCTCCAACGCCTGATGCGGCGAATGGCTGTCCAAAACCCTATACATCGTTGTACTAGTGGGGATGAAGTTTTAGACTACCTTTATCAAGAAGGAAAAAACAGCGATGGATTATTGCGACCTTCGGTGATTCTGCTAGACCTGAATTTACCAGGAATCGATGGTCGTGACATCCTAGAGCAACTTAAGCAAGATAAAATTTTTAGAGAAATTCCCATAGTAATTTTCACGACTTCATCCAACCCCAAGGATATTGAATTCTGCTATCAAAAGGGCGCAAATGGCTATCTCGTCAAGCCAATGGATGTCCAAGAACTGCAAAAGACCATTCAAGCGTTTGTCGATTATTGGTTGCAAGTTAATATTTCACCGATTTCTGGATAACGGGGAATGGGGATTCTCCAGAGGAGACGCTACGCGTACGGGGACAAGGAGGACAACTTATCAGTTAACAGTTAACAGTTATCAAATTAAACTGATCACTGTTAACTGATTCATGCCCAATCCCCAATGGCAAACACTTATATTTTTTTTACATTTTTTTTAGTTTTTCTTAATATTTTTGTAATTTATGGCAATGTTAAGGAAGGAGTTTTGTACCCCTGCCCCATTTTCTTATGCCGAATGCCTGGAAGCTGCTCATCATTGATGATTGTGCAACGGATCGGAAAATCTATCGTCGCTTTCTTTTGAAAGATCCTCACCATTATTACCAAATTATGGAGGCAGATTCAGCAGAAGTTGGACTTGGTTTGTGCCAAAATATACCTTGTGATCTGATTCTGCTAGATTTTTGCTTGCCAGATATGAGCGGAATCGAATTTCTAGATCAGCTTAGACAGAAAACCTTTGGTTCTTCCGTACCCGTGATTATGTTGACTGGACGGGGTGATCAAGAGATTGCTGTACAAGCGATGAAAAGGGGTGTCCAAGATTATTTAGTTAAGCAACATCTGAAACCGGATGTTTTACAACTAGCAGTTCGTAATGTGATCAAGCAATTATGTCTGCAAACTCAGTTACAAAAGACTCAGGAACGACAACGCTTGATTGCTACGATGTTGTTACGAATTCGCCAGTCTCTTGATTTAGAGGAAATTTTATACACAGCTGTCAGGGAAGTTCAACAATTGCTCAAGTGCGATCGCATCATAGTATGTCAGTCTTCTCCAGAAGCAGATTCTGAACAAACTGGTCAAAATAATTCTTTATTATGTTACTGGGCAGGCTCAGATGATTGCAATCTCAACCCGCTAGAGCTATTAGATAGTCAAGAAAATCTAATAGTTCCCATTACTTTGAGTGATCAACAAATAGTATCAAAACCTTGGGGTTTTTTGATTGCTCATCATTGTACGGAAAAACGAGAATGGCAATCTGACGAACTAGAGATAATGTGTGAAGTGTCTGTACAACTAGCGATCGCAATTCAACAAGCAGAATTACTCACACAGACTCAAGTTGCTCTAGAAAAAGAAAAACAACTTAATGCCTTTAAATCTCAAATCATCACGACTATTTCCCACGAATACCGCACACCCTTGGCTTCAATTTTAGCTGCTGCATCTACACTCAAGCAACATGGCGACCATCTTGAGGAATTAAAAAAACACAAGTTTTTGCATATCATTGAGCAGAAAGCACGACACATGTCCAAATTAATAGATGACATGCTAGTCATGAATCAATTTGAACTCAACAAGACTAAATTTAAAACAATTCCCCTCGATTTAGAGCAATTTTTCTCTAGCCTAATCAGTGAACAACAGCAATTAGTTAGCGATCGCCATGAATTCATTTTTCACAGTACTGGAAGTAATAAAGGCTTCTGCGGCGATCAAGGACTTTTACGTTTGATATTTAGTAATTTAATGTCCAATGCTATTAAATATTCTCCGAAAGGAGGCAATGTAGAATTTCATTTAATAGGCAAAGAATCTGAAGTTATATTTTTTATTCAAGACCAAGGTATAGGTATACCAATAGAAGAACAAAGCAACCTGTTTCAACCCTTCTGCCGAGCAAGTAATGTTGACACACTTCCTGGAACAGGTTTAGGATTAGCAATTACAAAAGCTTGCGTAGAATTACATGGTGGCAATATAAGCTTAGATAGTCAACCCAATCAAGGTACTAAAGTTACAGTTTGCCTACCAAAACAACATATACAAAAAAGTAGTCATTAATCATTAGTCAAAACAAGTAAAAAGTAAAAAGTAAAAAGTAAAAAGAAAGATTCCCACTGATAAATCTGTGGGCTTGAAAAAAGGACACCTTTTACCTTGCACTACGTGTCTCGGTAAAATTATGAGTGTTTAAGTGGGCTTGATACCCACAACTGAAGTTTTTTATGAGTGCCTTTTAACTTTTTACTTTTAACTTGGAGCGAAGCGACTGTCATTAGTTTCTTTCTTTGTCCTCCTTGTCCCTAATACCCGATCCCCAGTACTACGGTTCATATTTAACTACAGCTTGTCGCGCCAAAATTGAGTTTACACAATCTACGCTACCTGTGAATAATTTACAAGGTTCTCTTACCTCCGATAGTCCAACTACAACCCGAACATATAATCCATCATCTAACTCAATTTTTGACACTTCATATAGAAATCTCTTACGAGGATGTATAGCGAGTGCAGCTGATAATGCAGGTGTCGCACAGATAATAGCTTTTTTTCCAGGAGGTATATAATGATCGATAAAAAAGTCATGGTCTTTGGGATCGTCACTCCAACCGCTATATGACAATTTTGATGGCCAAGTTAGACATCTAGGATCTATTCCTTTATCACTAAATCCTTGGGAAAAAATTACTTTAGTAGTCCCTAAATAATTATTTTCTTTTTGCTTTTTTGCTTCTAAAAGCTGATTTGTTTTATCGATATCTATAATTCTGGCTCTTAAAATATCAAGTGAAAAGAAACTTGTCAATATGAGTGAAACTCCCAATAAGAAGATAGTTAATATCAGTAAGCTACTTTGAAAATAAATAGGTAATGGCAAATTTTTTCTTTTCATACTTAATATAGCGGTTTGCAATTAGAGTGTAGGAAAAAAACATAGACGCGTAGCAATTTGGTACAAGTAGCCACTGCGTGTCTAAGCACAGGGTACATCGATGCACACCGATAAAACTAGCTTTGTATGTGAAAAATACGACGACAAATGACTTAATTCACAAATGATAATGTAAATACCAAGTAAAGTTAGTAATTTTCGTGATATATTTTGATTGATTTGTAAATATAAATCTTTTCCAGAATTTGATAAAAATGCTAAATATTGCATCAACAACGTCAAATTTTACTAATGCGTTGAGCAATTTTTAACGATTAAAATTCTATTAAAAATAGATGAAGAGTATTATGGATAGTAATATTAAATTGCCACAAAAACTAATGTTACTTGGTTCGGGAGAACTAGGAAAAGAATTTGTGATTGCTGCTCAACGCCTTGGTAATTTTGTAATTGCTGTTGATCGCTATGAAAATGCTCCAGCAATGCAAGTTGCCGATTGTGCAGAAGTAATTTCAATGTTGAGTGGTGATGATTTGGAAAAAATGGTTAGTAAGTATCAGCCGGATTTTATCATACCGGAAATTGAAGCAATTAGAACAGAAAAATTGCTGGAATTTGAAGAAAGGGGAATCACAGTTATTCCAACCGCAGCAGCGACAAACTATACAATGAATCGCGATCGCATCCGGGAACTAGCACACCAAAAATTAGACATCAGAACTGCAAAATATGGTTATGCTTCTACCCTAGAAGAGTTAATTGCAATTTCTGATAAAATTGGTTTTCCGAATGTCGTCAAACCTGTAATGTCTTCTTCTGGTAAAGGTCAGTCAGTTGTCAAAGACAAAGGCGAAGTTGAGAAAGCGTGGAATTATGCGATCGCAGGTTCTAGAGGCGACACTCAAAAAGTAATCGTTGAAGAATTTATTAATTTTGAAATTGAGATTACTTTACTGACTATTAAACAATGGAATGCGCCGACAATTTTCTGTTCTCCAATTGGTCATCGTCAAGAAAGAGGAGATTATCAAGAATCTTGGCAACCTGCGGGAATTTCAGAAGAAATGATAGCACAAGCGCAGGAAATCGCCAGAAAAATTACTGATGCTTTAGGTGGTGCGGGAATTTTTGGTGTGGAATTTTTTATCACAAAAGATGAGGTTATTTTTTCAGAACTTTCACCTAGACCTCATGATACAGGAATGGTAACTCTGATCTCGCAAAATTTGAATGAATTTGAACTGCATCTGCGAGCAATTTTAGGTTTACCAATTCCCCATATAGAACAGTTGGGAGCTTCAGCAAGTGCGGTAATCTTAGCTTCCGAAAAATTGGATGCGATCGCTTACACAGGTGTAGCTGAGGCTTTATCAGAAAAAGATGTAGATATTAAGCTATTTGGTAAACCTACTGCTCATCCTTATCGTCGCATGGGAGTTGCTTTAGCAAAAGGTAACAATATTCAACAAGCACGAAAAAAAGCCACAACAGCCGCAAGTAAAGTCAAATTGACACCAAGATTTCTCGGTTAAGGAGGACAAATAAAAAGGGACGGGTAGTCATCCCTTTCTCGGTTATACTCAAGCGTCGTGTTTAGGAATTTGCAATCACAATAACTAGAAGCCTAGCAACTTAAAATATGCTCAAAAATCTTTATTTTTAAGATTTTGGCTATGCCATTTTTGAAAGGCTTTTTCATAAGCTTTTCCTTCATTTCGATAAACGCTCAAACCGTGAAAAAACAAACCTAAACCCCATCCTAATAATGGAAATATTGCCCAAAAATAACTAGGAGTAGTGAATAAATTTAACAAAATCAGTAATGAATTAACTGCTAAGAAAGAAATCAGATGTGCCGAGAAACCTTTGCGTCGAAAATTATTAAATGTTCGTCGTTGGTGTTGTTCTGATCGCTGAATTAACCATTGTTGTTCAGCTTTTTCCAGCATGTTAGGAGAAATATTTAATTCGGATGCCATTTCTACAAGTTGTTCTCGTGAAAATTCACCTTCCTGTTTTTGAGCAAGTGCCATTTGGAGAATTTGTTGTATGTCTTCCGAATCATAAGTCATAAAAACCTCTCCTCTAGGGATCTTGATAATTTAGCCTTAGACAAACTTTTCTACAGAAAAATCGTAACTTGAGGCAATAATATTGATGAAATTGATATCAGTTTAACGAAGTGGAGCAATTATATTGTGTCTGCTTAAACACTTATGCTATAAATTGGGTTGCTTATGAGTGTAGGGACGTACAACCACCAGCCATACGCCCCTACTCATGTATTTGTATCATCAAAAAATATCAAACAATTAAACGGTATAAGCCTTTCTCAAATCGAATAATAAAGCGGAAAAGACTTAGCTTCCTTCGGTTTGACATACACCTTTTGTTGTGGTTCTAAATTTAATTCATCAAAGCGATCGCGTGTCAAATGTGCTGTCACCACTTGTCCATCATCTAAAGTTAATTCTGCTTGAATTTCCCAACCTAGATGTATTAATCGGCTTACCCTTGCAGGTACGGTAGTACCGTTAAAAGATGTTTCAATAATCACATCTTGGGGACGCAGGAACATTTCTGAATTTGCTGAATCGAACCCATTATTTTGGAAAATATTTGAGGTACTCGGTAATACGTTTACGGGTCCAATAAAACTCATCACAAATGCTGTAGCGGGATGATCGTAAATATCGGCTGGTGTTCCGACTTGTTCTACACGTCCTTTATTCATCACCACGATTTCATCAGAAACTTCCATCGCTTCTTCTTGGTCGTGGGTAACAAAAACAGTCGTCACATGTACCTCATCATGCAAACGCCGCAACCAGGCGCGTAGGTCTTTACGGACTTTAGCATCTAGCGCCCCAAAAGGTTCATCTAATAACAACACATTTGGTTCTGCTGCTAAAGCCCTTGCTAAGGCTACTCTCTGGCGTTGACCACCGGATAATTGTGATGGATAGCGATCGCCTAGTCCACTCAGTTGTACTAATTCTAATAATTGTTCTACTCGCCCTTTCACTTTTGCTTTTGGTAACTTACGAATCTCCATACCAAAAGCAACGTTTTGTCGCACTGTCATGTGCTTAAATAAAGCATAATGCTGAAATACAAAACCGATATTTCGTTCCTGCACACTTTGATTAGTAGCATCCTTGCCAGTCAAGATTATTTTGCCAGTATCTGGCATTTCCAAACCAGCGATTAGCCGTAGCAAAGTTGACTTCCCTGATCCTGACGGTCCCAACAAAGCAACCAGAGATCCACTTTTTATTTCTAGACTCACCTGATCAACCGCTTGGAAACTGCCAAACTGTTTGGATACGTTTTCGACTACTATGCCCACTGCTAGGAACCTCTACAACTAATCTACGGTTGTTTGATGGGGTTTGTGTATTTCATATATATCATAAAAGTGAAGCACTTATGAACTACCTACGCACTTCGCGTAGCTAAGTGCGAGGTTTTTGACGCTTCATCTGCTGAAGTTGTCTAAATTTTCCGCACTACAGGTAGACCATCTTTGACTTCGCCAATTAAAACGAGATCCGTGCAATTAACGAAAATACCATTCTCCAAAACACCAGGAATATTATTTAATGTTTTTTCGAGGTTAACTGGATCATCAATCGAGTCAAATTTGACGTCTATTACCATATTGCCTTGGTCTGTGATCACAGGGCCGGCTTTTTTCACACCCATTCGCAATTCTGGCTTACCACCAAGTTGTGCAACTGTGCGCATTACAGGGGTGATGGCCATTGGTATGACTTCTACTGGTACAGCAAAAACTGAACCCAGGCGATCAACCAATTTACCAGCATCCACAACGACAATAAACTGATCTGCTAAGTAATCGACAACTTTTTCGCGGGTATGTGCTGCGCCACCACCTTTGATTAAATTCTTCTGTGGATCGACCTCATCAGCACCATCAATAGCAATATCAATGTGGTCAATTGCATCTAGAGTAGTTAGTGGAATACCGTATTCCTTCGCCAGCACTTCTGCTTGAAAAGAGGTGGGAACACCCACAATATCTTTGATCTCGCCAGACTTAAGGCGTTCTCCAATATATTGAATCGCATAAGCTGTAGTTGAACCTGTACCTAAACCGACGATAGAACTAGATTTGACTAAATCGGCGGCAGCTTTACCAACTTGTTGCTTCATCAATTTTACGGGGTCTGTTGCTGCGGTCATTCCCAAAGCTCCTGAAAAACTGACTTATTCTACAAATACATATTAGGGGAGAAGAGGACAAATCAATTCAAAAGGGAGCATCCCAAATTTTTAAAATCCAAGATCTAAAATCCAAAATCTAAAATCGAATGACTTTTGACTTGTCTCTAATCCCTTTTCTCCTCATCTCCCAACATTCGCAGTAATTTTCTTGCAACTAAAACACCAATGAATCCTGCACCAACCAATTCCACTGCTTGCACCACTTTTTTTCCTACATCTTGAGGATCAAGGTGATGATGAAATATCTCTTCATCCAGCCATTGGGTAGTGGCTTTGAAGTCATGAATTGGAGTTGGCAATAGTGTTAAATAAGTGCCTTGGCGGATTAAGTGTGCGGGTTCACCTGCAACTTCAAAAGAATTGAATAAGTTAGCAGCAGCATCATTTAACCCCAATTTCAACAGGGTTCCTCGGATATTAACCTTAGCTGGTTCGAGTTCTTCTCCTAGAGCCAATGCTTTTAAATTACTGGCAATATTAGCTCCTTGTTGATAAGCGACTTGGGCTGTAGGTGGTAGCGAATTATTCTGAACTGCTGCACAATCACCACCTGCAAAAACTTCTGGAAAGTCAAGCAGTTGTAAGGTGGGGGTGACTAGAGGGCGATCACGATGGTCTCGATGTTCTTTGGGAATTGGTAAATCTTGAATCAGGGGATGAGTAGAAGTACCAGCAGCCCAGATTGTGGTATGTGTTGGCAATTTTTTAACTTCATCATTACTCTTATATTCAATGGCGTTGGGGTGAACAGCAGTAGCTTCTGCTTCCGTCAGGATTTCAATTGGTACAGTGCGTTGTTGTAATTCTTTCTCAGCAATTGAACGTAGTGGATCGTTAATATCGCCATCAAGAATCTGTTGACCATGATTGAGGAGAATCACACGAATTTCACTGTGATTACCTCCTAAAGCAGAATACCAATGTGGGAGAAAATCAGCTAAAGTTCCCGCCATTTCTACACCGGAAGCACCACCACCAACCACTACTACTGTTAACAATCTCCGGCGTTGTTCTACATCTTCTGTTTGGACGGCTTTTTGTAAACAGTCGCGTAAGTGACGATCAAGAGCGATCGCATCTGCTTGTGTCCAGAAAGGTAGAGCATATTCTTTGGCTCCCTCGACCTGATGATAGCTAGTAACACTACCTAAAGCTAATACTAAGTTGCTGTATTTGTAAGAATTTCCTGAAGCTAATTTGACTTCCTGTTGATGCAAGTCTATCGATTGCACCGTATCTTGAACAAAGATGACACCGCTACCCTCAAGTAATTGCGAAAAACGCGGTACTACTTGGAAGCTATCCATTTCGCCATCAAAATACTCGTAAAGTAACGGCTTAAAACAAAAGCGATCGTCTTTATCAATCAAAATGACAGAACGAGGATAATGTTCGTGAGCTAGGTGCAAAGCTGTAAATAGTCCGGTAAAACCGCCGCCGACAATCACAGTTTGATAAACAGGGCTGTTCATACAATACTCTCCAAACTCTTTTTAATTATTTATTGTTGTAATTTTCTGAATATTTTTATGCCTGCCAAAGGTAGATAAGAGAGAATAGAAAGATCCAAACTACATCAACAAAGTGCCAAAAAAGAGTTGTTGCACTCACACCGAAGTGACCTTTTTCATAATTACCTCGAATGAAGGAGCGAACAAACATAGTGATTTGAAGAATCACACCAGTAAGAACGTGCAGACCGTGGAAACCTGTTAATACGTAAAATGTTGAGCCAACTAGTCCTGTACTTAAGCCAAAATCAAGCTTGCTCCACTCAATTCCTTGACCAATTAAAAAGTAAGTTCCCATGCAAATTGTCATCAGCCACAACCAGCGAAATTTTTTGAGCTTATGACGCTTTAAGGCATTTTCTGCTGGTTGAATGACAAAGCTACTAGAAAGCAGCACTATCGTATTGATAATTACTAAAGTAGACAATTCGGGTCCAGAAACACCTGGCGGAAGCCAATTTCCTGAGTGGGTTAATCGTAGAGCAATATATGTAAAGATAAAACTTAAAAAAATTATACTTTCTGATAGCAGGAACACGGTAAATCCGAACATTCCTTTGCCATGATGGTCTTCAGCACTCCCGCCACCGCTTGGCAAAAAGCGCTTCAACCAATCTGGTAAGTATCGTCGCCACCGTTCAAAACGGATAGGACTTTCATCTATGTGAATGATGCGACGGGTCATAATTCAATTGGGGATTGGGGTAAACAAGTCAAAAATCAAAAGTCAAAAGTCAAAAAGTTTTTAATTTTATAGATGCAAAGCGGCTACTGACCCTACCTAGCACCCCTTTGGGGAACAGAAGTCGCTACGCGCCTACCGTAGGTATTTTGAATTGATATGTCTCCCTAGTCCCCCTAGTCCCCTTTTCTTTAGCGTTCAGAATTACTATCATCAGAAGGTTCCACTACTGAATATTTTGGATCGCCATAGTCGTAGGGGGGTCTTTTCACAACCGGAATTTCTTCAAAATTCTCTCGTGGTGGTGGGGAGGAGGTTGTCCACTCTAGTCCAGTGGCGTGCCAAGGATTATCCACTGCCCTTGTACCATATAACCAGGAACCAACCATATTGGCAATAAACGGCAGTGTGGATACTCCCAGCAAGAAGCCACCAAGACTAGCGATAATATTCCACCCTTGATACTGTGGTTCGTAGGAAGAAATACGGCGCACCATTCCTTGTAAACCCAGTGGGTGCATAGGGAAAAAGGTGAGATTGGCACCAATAAAGGTCAACCAGAAATGCAATTTACCCCAGCCTTCGGCATACATCCTACCAGTTATTTTAGGAAACCAGAAATAAATGGCGGCAAAGATTGCCATTGTGATGGTGTTGAAGACAACATAGTGGAAATGACCCACTACAAAGTAAGTGTTGTGGACATGAATGTCAAACGGTGTTGCAGCAAGCATAACTCCGGTAATACCAGCAAAAATAAACATTGCCGCACCTCCCATCGCAAATAGCATTGGTGTCTCTAGGTGCAATTTACTCTTCCAAATCGTAGCAATCCAGCCAAATGCTTTCACACCAGTGGGTACAGCAACCAACATTGACGTCACCATAAAAGTCATCCGCATCCAACCAGGAGTAGCGCTGGTGAACATATGATGTACCCAAACAAAGATGCTGACCAAAGCAATACCTAAAGTAGCAAGAGCTAATGAGCGATAGCCAAACAGGGGATTACGTGCAAAGGCAGGCAGAACCTCCGCAAAAATCCCGAAGGCTGGTAACGCCATAATGTAAACTGCTGGATGGGAGTAAAACCAAAATAGGTGTTGATAAATTATCGGGTCGCCCTCAGCTAACGGTTTGAAGAAATTTGTACCGAAATTCATATCAAATAACAGCAAGATCAATGCACCTGTTAATGAAGGCAAATTAATCAGCTGCAATAACTGGGCGCTGAGAACTGACCAAACAAACACAGGCATCCGGAAAAATGTCATTCCAGGGGCCCGCATCCAAAAGATGGTCGTGACAAAGTTAACAGCCCCCATAATAGAAGAAATACCTATGAGGATTAAACTCACAATCCAAAACAATTGACCGTTAATCGGTTGACCAGGTGGAATTTGTAGACTGATTGGTGGATAAGACCACCAGCCCGACTGTGCGGGGCCATTGGGTAGCAAGAAACTAGACAGTAAAAAAATACCAGCAGGTGGAATCATCCAAAAAGAGATGGCATTAAGTAAAGGAAATGCCATGTCTCGCGCCCCCAGCATTAAGGGAACTAGGTAGTTAGAAATACCTGCATTGAAGGGGATAATCCACAGGAAAATCATGATTGTCCCGTGCATGGTGAACAAGCCGTTGTAGAGAGGGCGGTCAACAACATTCAATTCGGGGGTGAGCAGTTCGGCACGAATAATCATCGCCATTAACCCACCCATGAGAAAGAAAATGAAGGTCATCACCATGTACTGAACACCGATGACCTTGTGATCGGTGCTGAAACTAAAGTAGCGTCGCCAGTTATTAACAGCTTGATTTTGAGGATTTTCGGACTCGCTAGCTCCAGTTATCTCTCCAGGAGAATCATGTGTCATTATTTACTTCCCTCTTAGCTGTAATAACAGTTGGCTGCGCTGGTGTGACAGTGTACCAGCTAGTTTTAAACCATGTTTTCGGTGGTTGAGTATGCTCCGTAAATGCTTGATTTGTAGTTGATGTTTGTTCATCAGCAGCAGTTTGATTGAGCCACTGGTTATACGCTTCGGAGGATTCAACATATACATTCGTGTCCATCAAAGCAAAATAAGTACCACTGAACAGAGAATCTTTTAAATGGTATTTGCCTGTACGAGTGGGGGTTAACACAATATCAATATTCCGTTTGGGGACAATGTACTGCTGTAAGCGGAACTCAGGGATATAAAAACTGTGGAGTACATCTTTGGCGTGCATATCTAGACGGGTCGTAATATTTACAGGCAGGTGTAATTCATGACTAACGACATTATTTGGATAGCGGAAAGACCATTCCCACTGCTTGACAAAAACACTGATAGTTTCAGATGCTTGTTTGGGGCGATCGCTGACTTCTGTAGCGTAGACAGGCTCAGACTCTAGGGGCATATGCAAATGTACAATTTGCTTCAAACCTGTAATATCTAACTGCCGATAAATATTAAAGCCTTGAAAAGCAATCCATAACACCAGTACAGTTGGCACTGTCATCCATAGGATTTCTAGCTTCATATCACCTCTGGAGGGATGTCCTTCGCTATAGTCTTTTGGAGATGCCCGGAAAAACAGTACCGAGTACACCATCATACCAACCAGCCCAAGCAAGATAAATGCGCCAATTGAGACTAAAAAACTAAATAAACTATCTACTTTTTGCGCTTCTGCTGTAGCTTCAGGAGGCATCCAAGAATACGCCTGCTGCCCAATCCAATTACTGATAACAAGCAGCACAGCAATATAGCCAGCTATGAGTAAATATTCTAAAAATCTCATCATAATAGTTTATTTGAGCAGTAAATTCGGGTCTTTACCCTTCCTGAGTAACTCCGCAGCAGTGACGTGAATCCCAAACTGTTCTCCGAGTTGCGCCCCTAAAGTTCCGTGGACGTACAAAATGCCCAGCATTGCAATACCTGCTAACAAGTAACTCCACTGCACTTGCCTGGAAGCATCCTTGCGCCAACGATAGCGTTGCAAACCTCTCCATACTGTCATGGCAACGATGATCCCCAAGATCAAAATACCACCCAAACCGTGCAAAAGCATTGTCCAAGCAGCGTTCAATCCCCAATCGCTCTTTTGATTAATTGGTGGGTTTGCCAGTATTAACTCAAAAAAACCAAAGGCAATAGTAAAAAATGTCACAACTGCTGCCCCTACTAGGTTGTACCAACCAACATCAAAGAAGCGAGAACGAATGGTAGGAAGAGACAAAAATTTGAAAATTGGTCGCTCTATGGGAAAAATAGCTCCTGCGATGTCAAATAAGATGCCAATGATGAACAAACCCAATGTCAGATGCACCAACTGCGGATGCATGGGAATTTCATAGGGTAGTCCGTTAGCACCCAGTCGCAAACCTAACTGCTCAATTAGTTGCGAGTTCATTGCGACACTCCCTGCTTCATCCCTTCAACCACAGGTTCGACATGCAATCCGTATACCCAAACTAATTTGCTTCCCAGATATACTTGCAAGAATACCAGACAAATTAAAAACGTTGCGACACCAAGATAGGCAGGTGGTATTTTCAAGGGATTGCGATCGCGAATTCCGAAACGCCAAGCTGTAATAATCACAACAAGTACCGCTAATGACCAACCCATGACTGTATGAAAATTCAATGTTGGTTGAACTGCTTCGTAGTTATTTGCCAGCCCTGCTTCAAATTGACCAAAGATAACCGCCAGGAAAATAGCTCCCGCAGCCACAAACAGATTCCAGAAACTTACTTCAAACAACCGCGCATTGTGTGTAAAATAACCCACCACGTCGCAGAAAAAAGAAAACAATACCATCGCAATTACAAAATGAACGATGATGGGGTGTATAGGGTCAGGATAGGGGAGATTTTGACTATTGAGAGGTAGAGTAAGCATCATTTTTTCCAGAGGTTCTCATTTGTCATTCGTCATTGGTAGGAGTTTCAATGAGCTTTAGGTTTCGTCACCAAGCCCCTTTGGGGCGGGTGTAAGGGTGTAGGGGTTTCCCTTACACCCCTGTTGCTGACTCGCGTCCCACCAACTTACTTGTGATGACTTTTTGATTTTTAGAGTCAGAATAAAATTTAGCGTTAAGTATTTGCGTATTTTCACCTTTAACAACGTTATGTAAATAACATTTATCCTGAAGTTTCTATTTCTAAATAAATAGTTTCTGATTAATCAAGAAAAAAATACTATCTTAAGAATGATTTTTATATAAAATAAATTATTTTTTATCGATTGGAAGCTGATATTAAAAAAATATCTAAATAAAATTTATCTTAATTGTTAGAAAATAGCTGCTTAAACCACGTCTACGTTGAGAATCGTAGTTTTTTGTAATTAGGGTAAAGCGTATAACTCAGGCTAGAAGTGAATTATAAGCCCTTATATAAAACTCCAGCTTTCAAAATGGACGAGGTTTATATGTTTATTAACCAAGTATTTTATACAATTATGAAATTTTTATAACTCTTTAGTTAGAGATCTTGATTCATCCAACAGTTAGAAGCGATCGCCACTGCAAACCTCTAAAGTAATGCCAGAATCAAAATAAATAATTGACAAAATTAAAAAATTATAAGTTTTTGGTATCAGCAACACTCAAGCTCTACATCCTGAGGAAACATTATGAGCTATTCCCCTTACCTGCTCAAAGGTCAAAAAGCACTTGTCACGGGTGCTAGTTCTGGGATTGGTGAAGCTATAGCCCGCTATATAGCTTCTTCAGGTGCAGCAGTAGCTATCAACTATCATTCTGAAGCTGAGTCTGCTCAAAAAATTGTTGATGATATTAAAGCTAATAATGGGGAAGCTTTTGCTATTCAAGCTGATGTCAGTAAAGAAGACCAAGTCAAAGCAATGTTCAGCCAGGTACTCAACCAATTCGGTACTATTGACATTCTGGTAAACAATGCAGGTATTCAAAAAGACTCAGCCTTTGTAGATATGACCCTTGACCATTGGAATGCGGTGATTGGGGTAAACCTGACAGGACAGTTCTTGTGTGCTAGAGAAGCTGTAAAGGAATTTTTGCGTCGAGGTGTGCAACCTAATATCTCTTGTGCAGCAGGTAAAATTATTTGTATGAGTTCAGTGCATGAGGTAATTCCTTGGGCAGGTCATGTTAATTATGCTGCTAGTAAGGGCGGTATTAATATGATGATGCAAAGTATTGCCCAAGAACTTGCCCCTCATAAAATCCGTGTTAATAGCATAGCCCCTGGTGCAATTAAAACTCCAATCAATAAATCAGCTTGGGATACCCCAGAGGCTGAAGCGAAGTTACTACAATTAATTCCTGCAAAACGGGTAGGGAATGTGGAAGATATTGCCAAAGCAGCAGTGTGGCTGGCTTCTGATGATTCTGATTATGTCAACGGTACAACACTATTTGTAGATGGTGGCATGACATTATATCCAGGTTTTACGGAGAATGGTTGAAGATTATGCCCACACAAGTTACTGTAAATCCTGGTTTAATAACAATTAACGATAGTTCCTCATTTCTTGTCACAGCTAGTGATGGTTCCATCGACGATAATCAAGCACAAGGTTTTTTTGTTCGCGACACACGTCTAATTTCTTACTACGAAATTTCTCTCAATCGCTACCGACTATCGTTACTAGCTTCTAGCAATATTACTCATCATAGTGCTATTTACCAATTCACTAATCCCCAACTCCCTACTGTCAACGGTAACTTACCTGCTGGTACTTTGCTTGTAACCATTCGACGCGACATTATAGGGGGAATGCACGAAGATATCGATATCACTAACCATCACTCGGAACCAGTAGAGTTTCAACTGATGCTAGCGATTCGTTCTGACTTTGCGGATATCTTTGAAGTGAGAGCAAAGAACATCGTGACACGAGGAGAGACAGCAACAATATGGAAAGATGGAATACTCTCTACTAAGTACCATAACGGTTCTTTTGTCCGAGGCATCTTGACTGAACCAATTTGTTCTAGTTCCAAAGCAAACTACGCTAACGGTCGTTTGATCTTTAATGTTGTTATTTCTCCTGGAAAAAGATGGCATACCTGTATCAACTTTACAGCCTTAGCCAATGGAGATGTTCTCAAAGCTCAACAAACCTGTACGATATCTCATACAACAGAAGCTGGAAAAGTAAGGGATGAGTTTCTGAGTAATGCTACAAACTTACAATCATCCAATGCCGAGATTAGGGAATTTTATCAGCAGGCACTCGTTGATATGGGGGCGTTGCGAATTAAGGTAGAGGATAATGGGCATCAATTTTGGATGCCTGCTGCTGGTATTCCTTGGTTTATGGCTGTCTTTGGTCGTGATTCAATTCTTACTAGCTTGCAAACAATGGCAGTTTACCACGATTTTGCCCGTGGTACGCTTGTTAGGTTAGCTCAGTTACAAGCAACTGAGTTTGATGACTGGCATGATGCCGAACCAGGAAAAATGCTGCATGAATTCCGATGGGATGAGTTAACTAAATTACAGCAACTCCCGTATAATCCCTACTACGGGACAATAGATACTACTATTCTTTGGATTGTTACCCTGGTTGAGGCTTATAGCTGGAACGCTGACCTCAGTATGCTTGATGAATGTCGATCGCCACTAGAAAAAGCACTAAGTTGGATTGATAAGTACGGCGATTTTGATGAAGATGGATTTGTAGAGTATTTAACTCGTTCCAGTCACGGACTACGCAATCAAGGCTGGAAAGATTCGGGTGAGTCAATGGTTTACCCAAATGGCAAGCTAGTTGAACCGCCAATTGCTTTGTGTGAAGTGCAAGGCTACGTCTACGATGCTTGGCTAAAAGCAGCTTTAATTTATGAAGTGTGGGGAGAAAAAGAGCGATCGCAAAAGCTACGCCAAAAAGCAGAAACACTTTATCAACGCTTTAATGATCGCTTTTGGATGGAAGACGAAGGCTTTTACTGTCTTGGCTTAGATAACAACAAGCAGCAAATAAAGTCTATTGCCTCAAATCCCGGTCAATTGTTATGGTCTGGTATCGTACCCCAAGAACGAGCAAAAAAGGTTGTTGATCGACTTTTTCAACCAGATATGTGGTGTGGCTGGGGTGTGCGGACTCTTAGTGCCAAAAATGTCGCCTATAACCCGATTAGTTATCAACGGGGAAGTGTTTGGCCTCACGATAACTCCATCATTGCGTCTGGATTAAAGCGATATGGCTACCACGAAGAAGCTAATCGCATTGCTGAAGGTATTTTTGCTGCTGCTAGTTATTTTCAATCTGGGCGGATGCCAGAATTGTTTGCGGGAATAGAACGCCAAGACAACAACTTTCCTGTGCCTTATCCAGATGCAAATATACCCCAAGCTTGGGCAGCTGGTTCGATTTTCTTGCTCATTCGTAGCATCTTAGGACTCGAAGCCGATGCACCACAGAAAAAGTTAAAGATACAGCCTTCACTACCACAGTGTTTGCCAGATTTAGAACTGAAAAATCTAGCCGTAGGAGACGCGAAAGTGTCATTACGTTTTTGGCAGGAGGAAGAACAAACACGATGGGAAATTACCCATCAAGATGGCGAATTACAAGTTTACAAGTAATGAAAGGGAATAGGGAACAGGGAAGACTAAATTTATCGCCGCCGCCATTACTGGTAGTTCTGCGATGATATCTGAGGGTATTCATTCAATTGTAGATACTGGCGATCAACTATTACTGCTGTTAGGACTTCGTATGAGTCAAAAGCCAGCAGATGATAGCCATCCCTTTGGTTATGGACAAGAACTTTACAGTCTCCAAAACCTCGTTACCAAGTTGAACTTGGTAACGAGAATAACGTTTGGTATGATTCAACACTGTTTATTTCAAGATCAATATAAAGGTTCTACGCGGATGGCTTTTATAATTGCATCCGCATCCGTAGCATTCTGATCTAACTTAGGAACAACAGCTACCTTTATTACTTGACAGTCTATAGCTCCTTCTATACCTATATGTCTATAGATATAATCTCCTACTCTCGGCACAACTCCAAATCTAGCTCTATACTGACAAATGGAATTAGCCTTTATTTCATCTGTTTGCTCGTAAATAAAAACTGCTAAGTCAAACATTTTACTCATTCCTTCGCACTAAAACCTTTGTTGTAGTAGTTGCACCTACTTGTTTGTCTGTATATTTGCACCACTACTTTTGACATTCTTGCTATTGCAGCTATAAGACATTGCTCCTACATACCCTGATGGTATCTGCATTGCACCTACAGCCCTGATATTTCAATGCTTCCTGTGATTCTTTTTGCTGTGCTGCTTGTTATAGATATAGCAATTTAATCGTAAGTATAGATGCCAAATGGAGGTAATTCGAGCAGATATGGCTCTTTACTAAGCTCTAAATACTAAAGTAAATGGGTAAGCATTGGGGTCAGCATTGTTCCAGTCTTAGGTAATGGCTTAGAACTGTTGATCTAGTTTCAATATTATGCTGTAATTTATGAGAATTGCAAAACCAAGATCCCCGACTTTTTGAACAAGTCGGGGATCTGAGAGTCACACCAAATTCAATCACACCTCAATTTTCAACTCACCATTACCTGTGAGGGTGTATAACGCCACAACTGATGCAAACGATTTGCTGGCATTGTTAAGTATAAAATATCGCTGGCACTGAGATTCATTTCTAGTAAATCCCAGCCGTGAATTTCTTGATTATTTGTCTCCACGTACAACGGCACAAAGTCCGCGTCCATTGCAGCATCTTTCACTCGTTGCCCACAAAAGGGATGAGAGGGTGTAATTAATGTTGCAAAAGCTACCCATAGGCTATCGGCGGTGATCCCATTGCCAAGGATGCGTCCGCCTAAAGCAGCAGCAGCAAAAGCCGGGGCGGCGAGTTCGGCGGGACTAAGAACAGCTTCAAAGTCAAATACTTGTTGCGCCATACGGGCAAAATCTGGATCGGCGTAATGGACAATCACAGGTACTTTGGGCGTGATGGCTTTAGCTTTGAGGGCTATTTCCATGTTTGTCGCGTCGTCGTTGGTGACAGCAATGAGTGCAGATGCATTTTCTAAATTACTGACTTTGAGAATTTCGGCAAAGCTACCATCACCATGAATGACGGGAATACCCAATCCTCGCGCTGTGTTGACAAATCTGTTGTTGGTATCACGCTCAATAACTATAACTTCGTGTCCACTGCTGTGGAGTTGCTGAACAATTTTAATCCCAATTCCTCCCAAACCACAGACAATATAATGATGGCGATGGGGAATTCGGGCTGCATCTAAAAATTGTTTGAAGCGACTACCCAAAACAAAATCGTTAAGTAAGGCATAGAAAAGACCAATTACCGCAGCTCCTACCAGCATCATCAATACGGTAAATAATCTCACACTCGTGGGAGCATTTTCGACAACTTTATCATTACCGCCTGCCCCGGTAATCATACCAACAGCAAAATAAAGGGCATCAATAATAGAAACAGTTCTTTCGGTGGAAGTGTAGATGAGTGTAGCGATCGCAATAATTACCAGCAGCACTATAGACATAACTACCACCGCTTGAGCATGTTGCTGAAACTGTCGCAAACTGGTAAACACTTTCAGCAGTTTTGCAACCACTGATCTACGGATGCAACGAACGCGGGGTTGAGTTCCCACAATTAAGCGATCGCCTACTTTTAATTTATGCCCTGTAACCACCGCCGATACTAAATCCACCTCGCCTTCTGCTGGCATATAGTAAATCAACATCCGTGTCTGATCGTTCCACAATTCGCTGAGTTTGCGATCGCGCCACGGGTGATCTTCATCTATATATTCTTCGTGAATCGGCCAAGTTTGCTGAAACAGCTTGATTTGTCCGATTGCTTCACTTCCCAACGCCGCAAAAGTAAATACGGGTGCTGCTAATCCCGCAACACTCATAGTTAAATGTTCTGGAACCGCATGATCCAGCCGTTCTCCTAAACTGGTGTTAAAAAAGCGGTTGATAATCCGAATACGCGGATTCAATACCCGCGCTTGCATCATAATTCGCAAATTGAGTGCATCGTCACCTCCAGCGATAACCAGGGTGTGCGCCTGCTGAATCCCAGCTGCTTTGAGGGTGCTAGCTGCGTGCAGATCGCCGACAATGACATCTCCTGCTCTCTCGCCTGGAACTGGTTTATGATGAATGCCGATGACTAAGGCCCCTTGTTGTCTCAGCAAACGAAAAACTTTATATCCAGTGCGTCCTAAACCACAGACAATTATTCGAGGTTTCATGAATTAGCAGCATGATGTGCAGAAAAGCTGCATATGTAAAACTAAATATTATTTAAATTTTTGCCTGATTCTCAAGAATCGAACTGTAGCTGACAACACGATCACTCAAATTGGGCAAAACTGCGGTGAATAATAACAGACGTAGCACTGCTACGTCTTTACATTTGGATTCATACCGCCATTATGCAAGGCACTTTATTTTTCTTCTAAGATTACTTCTTCTACAATTTATTCTTCGGACTGACAACTGTTATCTTCAATAGGACCCAGCCAAACCGAGATATAGTTTGGAGTATGTGGGTGAATGTTGGGACCATTGGCTTCTTCTAAAACAAAAATTTGACTTGGAATTATACCTTCAAGAATGCGCTTCAATACATTAGCTGCTATTTTCTCTTGACCATAATCATACCGAATTTCAAAGTTTGCTGGAAGACAAAGTCCTGCGTTTCTCAAGCTTGAGAGGCTTCCTGGACGCAGGTTCACTTTAGACTTCAAAGCACTACTCTCAAGTTCACTCTTAATAGTAGAGGCTATATCTTTCAATCCTCCAGGTTCATTTAAAAAAAAATTTCTATTGTGTAGCCGTCAAGCAATGCAAGTTCAGCATTTTTGTAGGATGACTTCAATACTTTTTCTGTAGGGGAAGAGACTTGGGAAGGAGGGGATGTAAATGTGGGGAAGGGAGTAGGTAACGGAGGTGGTGATTTTTGGTAAGAAGACTGAGATTTGGAAGAAGGATTGGGCAAAGGAGATGGTGATATATAGGAGGTGGGGCTAGGTAAAGGTGGAGATACCAACGACTGTCGGAGATCAGGTTTTAACTCGTACTCTATAGTCTTGCCATTATTAATAATTGGATTGATAGTGTATATAGCAGTTTTGAACCCTTTCTTCCGAAGAATAACTCGTTGTACGTTAAGTTTACTAGGAATCTGAATACTGGCATATCCATCAGTTCCAGTTTTACTAGTTACAGACGATCCAATGGAAAGTGAAAACTCGACTTCTACATCAGCTACTGACTCTCTATTTTCTCCCGTCCATACATGAATTCCAAAATCCTTTTGATCTGGTGAGGGACTAATAGAGGGAGGAACTGGAGAGGGAGGAACTGGAGAGACAGTAGTCGGTTTAGGCTCAGGCGTTTTAGAGTCGGCAAATAATTCACTTGTTTTGACACCGCTAAAAGTAAGTAATATCAGTCCCAAAGCACCGAATAAAATTTTTTGCCATAAAGGTATATTAGGCATAAAAAATCTTGTGGAATATACCTATGTATCAGCTTAATATTTAACTTTCATCAAGCTATTTAATATATACTAAATTCAATAGTATAAAGTTAAATTCCTGACTAAGCACTTATCCTAACATAATTCATACATACCATTCTCAAGAACAAGTGAGAATGTAAAAGGTAGATAGCAGAATGCAGAAAGCAGAAGAGAAAACCCATTCGTGAGTCCCTAAATCTCCCGAATACAAGGCGCCGTTGCCAAAATTTGCGCCTGTGTTTGCATCAGTTCAATATCTGATTGTAACCACTGACGAGGTGCTTGACACTGATGTGCCACTAATAGTCCCCATAATCCTTTGGGAGTCAAGACTGGTACAACTAGGTTGGCACGAACCTGCAATTGACGCAGAAAATCTCGGTGACAAGTAGCAATTGATTCTGATTCAATGTCAGGGATTGCCCGTACCCGTCCTGCCAAATACAGGGCAGCGTACTCATCATTAAAACAATCATCAGGTCCTGTTGAACCCAAGATAGAAAATTCATCAGAACTCAAAGCTTCAAATGTCACTTGTCCCTGCCACTGACAGTAAAAGTAATACAAAACCACGCGATCGACTTGAAGCGTTTCTCTGAGACGATTTGTCGTTTCTATGATTAACGCGTCTCGCTCCATTGTTCCGATCAAGCGTTCAAGTACTTTTTGCAAACCGCGATTACGATCCACTGTGAGACTATGGTTAAATTCTGGATTGAAATGATTTTGCACTGGTCTGCAATAACAATTAATTGACAATTTTTTCCATGCCATACAGGGCTGGTGATTCTCTTAACTTACCGTTATAAATTACTGACTCAACAAGATGACATAAATTCTTAAGAATCTATAGACCTCTTGCAAAAGTCGAATGAACCCCCCTCAATCCCCCCGTGAACGGGGGGAAGATTTAGTTCCCTCCCCGTTTACGCTTAGGGTTAGGGTGGGGTAAAAATATTTTTGCAAGAGGTCTTATGTGATGGAGGTATGACCATTTCGGCAGATTAAATTGAGCAGCTGAGTCGCAAAGCGACACGCTTGCGCGAACGCTAACGCTCTTAAGATGGAGACATTAGCAGGGTGAGCTCATCTTCCCCAATCCCTGATCCCCAATCCCTGATCCCTATTTTCTCCGTTAGTATCCGATTCTACCTGGGTAACATAACACTAACGAGAATGGAGAATGAGAAAGAAAAACACTTCTGTTAAAGAATAAATATAGCATTCCTAAATCATTCGCTCCAGACAAGATCCCCGACTTCACAGAAGAAGTCGGGGATCTGATTTCTCAATTTTCACAACTTCTATACGGATTGCTATATATGATTTTGAAAAAATTTTTTGAGTGTTAGTGAAAATGAATATACCAATAACAATCCCTTTTGTAGACCTGAATTTACAACATCTACCGATTCAAAATCAATTACAGCAGGCAATTCAAGCAGTATTAGAACAGGGAGATTTTGTTTTAGGAAAAACACTTTCTGATTTTGAAACAGCTTTTGCAGTTGCTTCTGGTACAAAATATGGAATTGGTGTTGCATCTGGAACTGATGCGATCGCTCTCGGTTTACAAGCTTGTAATATTGGTGCTGGCGATGAGGTAATTTTACCAGCGAATACTTTTATCGCAACACTAATTGGTGTGTTACGTACAGGGGCAAAACCAATTTTAGTAGATTGCGATCGCCATACAGCTTTAATTGATTTAGAGGCCGCAGCAAAAGCAATTACATCAAAAACAAAAGCTATTATTCCCGTACATCTTTATGGTCAAATGGTATCACCAAAACAGCTATTAGACTTAGCTGATACCTACAAAATCCTCATTTTTGAAGACGCTGCTCAAGCACATTTAGCTGAACGAGAAGGATATCGTGCTGGTTCAGTAGGTATAGCTGCTGCTTTTAGTTTTTATCCCAGCAAAAATTTAGGAGCATTTGGAGATGGCGGAATACTCTTAACGCGAGATCAAGAAGTAGCTGAAAAAATGGTAAGGTTGCGAAATTATGGTGCATCCCGCAAATATTTTCACACAGAAATCGGAACCAATAGCCGCTTAGATACCATCCAAGCTGCTGTGCTGCACCAAAAATTACCATATCTCCAAAATTGGAATCGCGATCGCTTTACCATTGCCCAACATTATGATGCAGAACTAGCATCCCTAGCGACAAAAGGTGTGATCCCTATCCAAAACTATAGTGGTGAAGGCCATGTGTACCACTTGTATGTGATTAGGGTTTGTGAATCTTGCGCTGTAGATCGTTGTGTCATTCAAGAACAACTTACAGCGATGGGAATTCAAACAGGAATTCATTACCCAATTCCTTGTCATTTGCAACCAGGATTCTCAAATATGGGCTATCAAATTGGTGATTTTCCTCAAGCAGAAATGCTAGCAAATCAAATCTTATCGTTACCAATTTATCCAGGTTTAAGCAACAGCCAAACTCAGAAAATTACGGATGCGATCGCCCATATTCTCACAGTTAATTCTCCCGACGAAAGTTTTATATTTGCTTAAAAAGTAGATGGGGGAGATTAAAAGGGGATGGAGAGGTTTCAAATGGTTCTTTAAAACAGTAAACAGTGAATAGTTATCACGGCGTATGGTGCGGGATTTAAACCCGATAAACACCTCATTCTTTACTGATAACTGATAATTGTTAACTGTTCTGTGTTCCCTTCTTCAATCACCAATGACAAAGGATAAAAATTTATGCTCAATCAACGTTTCTTTCAAAATAGAATTTCACAGAAGTTGCTGAGTTTAGCAATTATAAGTATTTTAGGACTGCTTTATGCGCCTCTATTACTACATTGGCTGGATGGTTGGTTGCATAAAAATATTAGTACAGAACACGAATATTTTAGTCACGGTATGATTGGTTTACCTTTTGCAGTATATATAGCTTGGCTCAAGCGTAAACTATGGCAAAGACTACCAGAATATCAGCATCCCTTGGGTGCTGTCTTATTATTAATAGGAGGATTTTTTTATATTAGTGGTATTAGCGAATGGGTTAATCTTTCCTTTCCTGCCATACTTGCAGGATTGTGCCTATGGTTCAAAGGTATTTCTGGCTTGAGTTTACAAAAGTTTCCTTTACTATTAGTTTTTCTGGCAACACCAACATCACTACCTTATCTAATTGCTCCTTATACCTTCCCTTTACAAAGTTTTATTGCTGGTACTGCGGGCTTTATTCTAAATCAGTTTGGGATGACAGTAACTGTTGATGAGATCAATATATATGTGGGAGGAAGAATTGTAGAAGTAGCTCCATACTGTGCAGGACTAAAAATGTTATTTACTACTCTTTATGTTGGCTTGATGCTACTTTATTGGACTGGTAATTTATTATCTCGCCGCAAGACAGTTTCATTTTTATTGATAGCAATGTTGATTAGTATTAGCGGCAATATTATTCGCAATACTTTGCTCACCTACTTTCATGGTACAGGTAACGAAGCAGCTTTCCATTGGCTACATGACAGTTGGGGTGGCGATATGTTTTCTGCTGTGATGCTTTTGCTATTGATACCGATACTGAATAATCTTGATAATTTCTTCTCTGAATCTGTTTAGAGATTCTATCTCCAAAATCTAGCTAAAATCACCCCTAATTGGATGCTGATAATTCCCAAGGTTGCACTACCAACCCAATAAAAAGCGGTTTTCGCCAAATTACCACTATTTAATAGGTTAATAGTATCTAGCCCATAAGTTGAGAAAGTTGTGTAGGCTCCTAAAAATCCTGTTGCTACCAATAAACGAGCTTCTGGAGAAATAATATCTGCTTTATACAAAGCTAGGGTAGCAAAGAATCCCATCAAAAAGCAGCCACTAAGATTAATCACAAATGTGCCATAGGGGAAACTTATACCAAAACGTTGGGTAAACCACACTGTTAAATAGTAGCGGCTCAAAGCGCCTGCGATAGCTCCTAAACTGATAGCGATCGCATCTCTGACAATCGGTTGTCGTAAAACTTGTAGTAGTAACATCATGCAGGCGATCGTTATAATCTTTAAAATATTAAGTAAAGTAAAAATAAATCTCACATATTAGAGTAAAAGTCAATGGTGCTATTTGGATTTGGTAAAAAATTAACCTTGCCTAGTTCCCAGGAAGCTTTGCCAGGACGGGCAGAATCGATGCAAGTAAATAACCATCACTGTGTGTTAGGTAATCCTATCCAACCTCCGTTTCCAGAAGGCATGGAAACGGCAGTTTTTGGGATGGGATGTTTTTGGGGTGCAGAACGTAAATTCTGGCAACTTCCTGGTGTTTATACTACCGCAGTTGGTTACGCTGCTGGTATCACTCCTAACCCTACCTATAAAGAAGTTTGTAGCGGCATGACTGGTCACAATGAAGTAGTGTTGGTTGTTTATGATCCCAAAGTGATTAGTTACACTGATTTACTCAAAACCTTTTGGGAAAATCATGATCCCACCCAAGGAATGCGTCAAGGTAACGATGTCGGTACACAGTATCGCTCTGGAATTTATGTATACTCTGAGGAACAAAAAAAGCTAGCTGAAGCTTCGCGGGATCAGTATCAAAAAGCCCTCAGTAGCGCAGATTACGGCAACATCACTACAGAAATCCTCAATGCGCCAGAATTTTACTACGCCGAAGACTACCATCAGCAATACTTGGATAAAAACCCTGGTGGCTATTGCGGTTTAGGAGGAACAAATGTAGCTTGTCCTGTGGGATTAGTTGAATCTTAAATTTCAATCGCAATCTTAAATGAGTTGTAAAAATTGAGAGAGCAAGATCTCCGATTTCTTAAATAAATCGGAGATCTTGTTGATAATCTCTTTTTTCAAAAAATTCAGACAAATTTGAGTTTATTGTCACGAAATTAGGTTACTAATCAACAAGTCTTAAGAAATACTTATAAGTCCTGAAAATATTTTATATTTAGATATTAATCAGCAAAAATAGCCGATATTAGGCTTTATTTTTATTTATTTTACTTACAAAAAATATTGCTCATTCTATATATAGTCTCTGAAAATTATTTTGTTGTTAAGAAGTATTTAGAAATTCTTATAAAAAAATGTTGCTACTACTTGAAGTAATTGTTAGAGTGTGTATTGGCAATAAGATTGGTAATCCTAGTAACAATAACAGGAGTAAGCTATGAGCCACATCCATTCTGCCGATCGCGTCAAGAGTTGATTTTCGGCTTTAGATTTTTAGTGCAATTCAAGAATTAACTTTGTCTTAGCCTGTACCGTGATGCAGAAAAGTTGTGAAGGTGATCCTATGGTTCAGGTGCAGTAAGACTAGAATTTGGAGGATAAAATCCATGAATATTCAAGGCAAGGTCGCTCTCATTACTGGAGCTTCCCGTGGTATTGGACGTGCCATTGCTCTAGAATTAGCGCAAAAAGGCATGACACGATTGATTTTAGTCGCTCGCGATCGCCAAAAGTTGGCAGAGGTCGCTCAAGAAATCGAAGCAATAGGTGCTCAAGCCATAATCATGGCGCTAGATTTAACGAAACCAACCTTTGTAAATGTTGCTGTTGCCCAACTTTGGCGTAGTTATGGCCCGATTCACTTGCTGGTAAATTGTGCAGGTGTAGCCTACCAAAACTCTTTTTTGCAATCGAAACTACCCCAAGTTCAAGAGGAACTTTCTCTCAATTTATTGGGGACTTATACCCTGACCCATATGATGGCCAGACGTATGGCAAATCGAGAAGAAGGAACAATAGTTAATGTCTCCAGCTTGATGGGGAAAGTCGCTGTACCGACAATGGCGACTTACTCAGCTACTAAGTTTGCGCTGTTAGGTTTTACCCAAGCTTTACGCCGCGAACTTGCTCAATACAAGATCCGAGTCATAGCATTACTACCAACTCTGACAGATACCGACATGGTGCGCGACTTAGAATTATTTCGGTGGATAATGCCAATGACTCCCGAACGAGTAGCTCAAGCATTTGTATGCGGATTACAAAAAGACTCATCAGAAATTTTGGTTGGATGGCAAAGCTATCTAGCAGTTTGGTGTCAGCGTTTTGCTCCTTGGTTGCTAGAGAAGATTTTACAAATGTCAACGCCCAAAATTCAAGGTTCAAGAAAACAAAAAGCTGAAAAGCAAAATATATTGAGGTTGAGTGTAAATAAGCTTAAACTCCTTCCAGACAAGGAATTTTGAGCATAATTATTCTATGCAACTTCATAGGAATTGGTATTAGGCATTATATCAAGTTCGTTTGATTACTTATAATTCCCTTTGAACCCCACCCCGGTTTTGTCTAACGCCAAAACCGCCCCTAAGCGCCTGCGCTTAGGGGATTAAGGGGTGGGGTACAATGACTGTGGAAAGTATAACTAATTATCCGAACTTGATGTTACATATTTGCAGGATTATGATTCTAAGCAAGTAGTTTATCAAGTTTGAATTAAGGGTTTTTCGATCACTGTAATAAATGCCAACATTCCTTAGCGATCGCCCAATCTTCTTGAGTTTGGATCACTAAAACACGAACACTAGAATCTACTGTTGCAATATCTTGGTCTTTGGGTGAACCTTGATTTTTGGTTTCATCAAGTTTTAGTCCCAAAAATGCAAAAGCTTCACATGCAGCAGTTCGTGTTAGAGAATGATTTTCTCCAATTCCACCAGTAAATACAATCGCGTCTAATCCAGAGAGTGTAGCCAACATTGAACCGATGTGCGATCGCAATCTATGAATGTACATATCAAAGGCTAACTGAGCGCGGGTATCACCTTCACTAATAGCTGTTTGGATGGCTCGCATATCAGCAGAGATACCCGAAATACCTTTCAAACCAGAGTCGTGATTGAGAATATCATCTAATTTGTCGGCATCTATACCTTGCTGACGTAGAAGATAAATTAAAATACCAGGATCGAGAGAACCACATCGAGTCCCCATCATTAATCCGTCTAAGGGCGTAAATCCCATCGTGGTGTCAATACTTTTGCTATTTTTAATTGCTGTCAAAGAGCAACCATTACCTAAATGACATGTAATCAGGCGCAAGGAATTTAAGTCTTTACCTAATAATTGTGCTGCTCGTTTGCTACAGTATTGGTGACTAATTCCGTGAAAACCGTAACGACGAATATTTTCTTGCTCGTACCATGCATATGGACCAGGGTAAACAGCCGCAGGTAGAGGAATTTGGCTATGAAAGCCTGTATCAAATACTGCAATTTGAGGAGCATCAGGAAATACTTTTTCAGCTGCTATTATTCCCTCCAGATTGGCTGGATTGTGAATTGGAGCAAAACTTGCTAAACGTCTGATGGCTACTTTGACTTCTTGTGTCACCACAGTTGGCTGATGGTATTCCTGGCCACCATGTACTACCCGATGACCGATTACATCAATTTCCTCAGCTTCTTTGATCACCTTTGTTTTACCTTCAAGGAGAGTCTGCAATAAATGCTCAGTTGCAGATGCATGAGAATCAGCTTGAATGTTTTCATTTAAAACTGTGTTATTAGCAGTTTTGACTTCGAGTTCAGCAAATCCTTGATGATGAGTCCAATCTACACTAGCTTTCCAAAGCGGGTGTGGTGGATGCTGTGGTAAGCGATCGCCAACGATTTCATATAAACAACTTTTTTGACTACTCGACCCGGCGTTGAGTACTAAGATTTTCATAATTTGTCATTGGTCATTGGTCATTTGTTATTGGGAAGAGACTTGTTAAATAATTCTTCCGTGTCCCTCGTGTTCCTCTTCTCTTGTCCCCGTACTCTGTGAGAAGCCGCTTGCGCGTCTACGCGTAGCGTCTCCTCTGGAGAATCCCCAATTCCCTACGTCCCTGGTCGTGAGCGCAATTCTTCTGTCATGTAATTGCGATCGCCTAATACTTGCAGCATGGGGCCGTGAATATCAAATTTAACAATACTGACAGAGGTAGCTGGCATATCGATGCGATCGCGATAGCGTCCTAAATCAATGCTTAATAAATTGCAAAGTATAATCCGAATGGTGGCTTTGTGAGAAACTACTAAAACGTTACCTTCTGGGTATTTTTCCTGAATTTCTGCAATCACAAGAGAAGCACGGCTAGCAATCTGGATTGCTGTTTCTCCTCCTGTGGGTGGGTTCCAAGCTGGTTCGGCTAACCAATGCAGATAATCATCTAGATAGTACTGCTTGACAAAATCAGCGTTTTGACCTTCCCATTTGCCATAATTAATTTCTTTGAGTCCGTCCCGCAGTTCCATTTTCATGCCTATAGCGTCACACAATGGCTTCGCTGTGGCAATAGTTCGCTTTTTGGGACTGACATAAATTGCTGTCCAAGGTATGGAACTGTATGCTGCGGCGAATGCTTTAGCCATGAGTGTCCCTTCTGGTGTTAACTCCGGATCTAGTTCTCCACAGTATCCTCCTGTCTGGCTGTAAGTTGTTTCGCCATGTCGTAGCAAATATAATTTTAAAGCCATAAAATTTCTCCGATCACTCTTATAAGTTAATAGTGTTCCAGTCGTTGATAAAAATTTTTTTAGACTTAGTCTTTGCACCTGAGATATTGCGCCTAGCTCTGGCGATGTTCGCCCTGCGCGGTTATACAAACCAAATCCGCCAACGCGGATAACGGGAAATCAAGGAGCATCCCAAATACGCATCTCCAGAACTTTTAAAGAAAGTGTTCGATAATTTATCTGAAGATAGTAAACAATCGGCTTTAGAAGAACTTATTAATAATCTAGATTTGTGAACTACCTACACTAAACATCTCCAAAATAGTATATTTTGTGGTAAAAGAACGTCAATAGAAGTTTTTTGACACCAAAATATGAGTAACGTACTAAATCACATAGAGGAGAATCCTCAAGAAACCAAGCGATTAA
>JAESGT010000063.1_pt1 | contig 41527 bp, 29 predicted proteins | sample 9266261 | NCBI WGS metagenome assembly JAESGT01 (sample SAMN15741584, study PRJNA653494) | algae metagenome | isolation source: Pelatocladus maniniholoensis HA4357-MV3 and co-occurring heterotrophs from... | place: USA: Maniniholo cave near Haena, Hawaii | collected 2009-07-28 | reverse complement strand
ACCCAATGTTCGTCTCCACACTACCTGAAAATCAAGTACGATAATCCACTTGGTTCAAAAATACTCTAAACATTACCCACCAAGGCATTAATTCCTTTTGTTATCTCAAAATAAGCGAACGGGCAGTTTTTCAGTTCGATCCCATTGTCCCAAGAAAAGGGCAAATTCATGGCTCGCAATCCATTGACGATATCGAATACTTCTTGTCGCCCTTCATTTCCAAATAAAACCCGACCAAGGAACTGATCAGAGTCAGAGACAACGCTACGTGCGCCAGCTTCTTTTTGACGGGCGCACCACTCTAAAGCTCGCTGGGGAGTCATTCGCATATAGCCCGTGCCATAAGTAGGGGTTTGGCAAAAGTCACAAGTGCGATCGCAACCCAGATCCAACATTACCGAGCCGATAGGTATTAAAGAGGATTCTGAAATGTTATCCGCAAATTCATTTGATCCACCTAAACAGGCTTTGGCCACATTAATTGACGGCACAGGCCAATCCTGCGGGTGCAGTGGACGCAGATTCTTGCCATACTGACTTCCATCGGCAAAGAGGACTCCTGATAGTTCCTGTCGTTGTGGTTGTCCTAACACATAGTCAAAAATTGCCCAGTTGGCAGATCCCGATTTATCTGTCACCACAGCCGTTGCTCCAGCTTCCAGGTAGTACCGAGGCTGGCTAATGACATCCGAGCCACCCACAATAATAGGTTTGCCACCTTTTGCTAAATGGCGCAAGACCAGACTGGTTAATTCTCTATAAATCGTAAAGTTGTTCGTCACACCCCAAGCATCACAGGATTTAGGGTCAATAGCAGCTGTTTTTCCACCATAGGCAATCTTATGTAGAGTCATACCTTTCCAAGTTGCTTGTCCGAACTCTTCCTCCTCAAAACCATTTTTGAGGTTGAACAACTCCACTTCAAAACCTCCTGCTTCCAAGTTAGACATTAAAATCTGTTTACTGATCAGGGGGTGTTGATTTTGCTCTGTCCAGTCAATGCCTTCAGGATCTATGATTTTTAGCTGTGGAAGTTCTACTAATCCTATTTTCATAGTTTAAATTGGTTGTGTTATGTAGTTATTAGCAACATCTATAATTTACTCTCATAGTAGAATTATCTCCTAATATGAGGACAGGATTACTTTCTCCTAAACTAGATTGTGAATAAATAATTTGTGATTATCGAGATGATGTTCATGAATTATCAACTCCAGTATTTTAATTACTTCTGTTTTTATCATTTTTTTAGTACCTTCATTATAATCAGCGATCGCTCTTAGCAAGATTAAACCAGTAAAAGCGATCACTGTTGCAATCATCTTAATTTTGCCAGCCAAAATCTACTCTATTTCATCTTGAATATCTTCAATAGCCTTTAAAATCGATTCCCGAATTATGCCTTCCAGGACATCAATAAACGAACCTTGATCTGTTTCAGTTGTCCAGGGATCTTGGACTACGGTACGGATGACAGTAATCGGTTGATCTGCTTCCCCTGTAACACCTAAACGGTTCTTGTAGTGTTCAATGAAATAAGAACCATAAGCTTCAGCATTGAAATCTGTGGTACTGACAATCATGGGGTAATTGTTAATATCATCTCCCTCGTCAATACTCAGGTTTTCATAATACCTTTTATTGAGAAGGTTAGCATTCTTTAAACTGGTGTTGAGTTGACCATTAATCTTGAAATTGAAAGCGTAAATCAAGATATTTAAATCCGGCCCCAGTTCTTCGAGTGCAGCCATTGCTTCTTCATCTTGCTCAACCTCTTCATTCGTTCTACCATCCACTCTTTCCCGAATGAATTTAATTTTTTCGGCTTCTGTATTTCCGGGAATAGAATCGGGAATTAAGGTCAGAGGAACAATAATAAATGGATCTTCCTCTTTCGCCATACACAAAAGTCGAGCATAGAGTTTATCACCACTGAACAGAGCCTGACCCAAAATCCTACCATAGCCATCTTTGGTAGGTCGAATAATGCGATGGCTCAAATATACCGCCGCCGGAGCTGCACCTGGTTTAGATCCCTCAATTCCATAAATCCCAATCGTTGGCTCTGCTTCTCCATGAAAAACATAGGGAGCAACGAAGGTAACTAAATTCCGCATGGCTGAGTTGCGATAGCATAACGCTCCAGCTGGATAGGGGATGTAACCTGATTTGTGAGGATCGACAGTGATCGAGTCAGCTTCGGGAAGAGCGGCGAATTGCTCCTCTACATAAGCACTCAAGGGAGAAATTGGGGGTGCTGAATCTTTGGGAGAGGGTAAATAAAAGTCTGCGTCGGTGCGTAATAGGGTAGCGAAATATCCCCCCCAAGCAGCATCCGCATGAACAGTAAATTGTAATCCTTTTTGGCTGAATTCTTCTCGTAGTTCCAGAATTTGCTTGAGGGGATCAACGGCGCTTTCTTCGGTGGTTCCAATAACTGCAACGACGGTATAGACAGGAATGTGATTATCTAGGCAATATTGTAAATCTTCTCTGAGGTTATAGCCCTTGAGTCCATCTTGACCAGGTTGAGGTTCAAGAGGCTCAATTCTCATTCTGCCATGTTCATCTACTTCCACATCAATCATGTGGGAAGCTCCCATTCCTAAAATGGCTGCTGCTTTCGGGAATGAGTAATGTTTGGTTCCGGGTACGAAAAAGACCGGGGATTCAACTTCTTGCAGATAACGTTTGGAAAATTCTTGTATACCTAAATCTTGTACCGAATACTTGGATAAGGCAGCCGATAAAATGGTAGAAGCTTCACTCTCGTCAACGCCTTGGCTGACTAATTGCTCAGTGATTTGCGTAGATAAGGCTAGGATATCATCAACCTTGAGATTTAACAGTTGCCAAGTGTCGAGATTGATTAACTGTTGCTCTGTCCAAGTTCCAGAATCTGATGAGTAGGCGTTAATCTTAATCTGTTCTGCTACCTTGACCAAGTTTTGGTCATGCAACAAAGCTTCTTTGATGGAAATGGGATAAAACTTAAGATTTCTGGCTGACCAAATAGCCTCTATGTTAGCAACAGTTCCTCCACAAGTGATATGTCCCCAGGCTCGCAGTTGATCATTTTCATTATCATCCGGCGGAACGTAGTATCCTAACATTCGGCAAAGGTCATCACCCACCTCAATTTCCAACTCTGTGGTGACAGTCGAGGCTTCAAAAGCCACGTTATTTGCGTTGTACAGCATTCCCGCAAAGTAGCCAATCACGGAAGGAATGGTGGAATCCCAACCCATGTGTCCTTGATAGCGCAGACTGAAAAAGGGAACGGATCTCTTCAGTCTTTCTAATAAATCGTGATAACCTTCTTCAATGAGAGCGATCGCTTCTTTGTAATCTGGTGACTGCTTGATTTCTTCGGTAATATGACAAGGATCTTCAGGAAAATAACTATTTCTCCACTCAACCTGAGAGTCGATAGCTTGTACTATCAATCTTTTCAGTAGATCAGCATTTTCTGCTCTTGACCCTAAAAACCAAGCTTCTACTGATCTTGAGCCAGTTGTCTTGAGATTGAGGTTGTCTGCTTTTTTAAAAGACTTTTGGATACGGCGTGTTGCTTTTTCAAAAGCTTTGCTGGAAGTCTCCCTGGGAGTTCTCATCAAAAACTTTCTCCTTGTAAAGTAATATCGGCGTTAATCTAAAAGACTGTCTGTGAATGCAAAAAGAGCAAACTTAGGCGATCGCATCCTAATCTACCTTGCAGGGCTAATATGATGCTACAACATATACTAATACCTTGATTATAACCTTCATAATCGTTTACAAACACCTGATTATTCGGATTCCAGATTGCCCTATACTTGGGAATTTAAGTATTAGACCTCTGTGAAAACTAATGTAGAGACGCGTAGCAAGTCACTACGCGCCTACCATAAGGTAGAACGCCAAGATTCGTAGAGTGTGCGTAAGTCCTATTGCAATTAAAAGCTAAAGTTAGTTTGCATCAATCCAATCCAAACTGTATCATTATCTGCGTTATGTTCGGGACTTGTAATCACTAAAAATCCCGGAGTAATAGAAATTCTATCAGTCACTGGGTAGCGATAAGATAATTCAAAATGTAAGGAAGTATCTTGATCCTGGCGTTCGATAACGTCATTGTCTGTGACTTTCGGAGGCATCCCAAACACAAAACTTAATTGACTGCCTAATTTACCCAAATCAGCCAGTGATGCGGTAATTGCCCAACTCCATATATCTGCATGATCACCTTTAGAACCATTAAAATTACTCAAACTGGGTGAACCCTCAGCACGAGCATTAAAGTAGCTAGTCCAACCGCCTAATATCAATTTTTCACTCAGTTTATAAGTAAATTGTAAACCAAAAGCATTGGAGGAAGTCGGTGTATTGTCACCAAATGGTAATTGAGCAAATTGACTCCCCTTACTCCCAGTGACATTAATAGTTGCACCAGGTTCTGGAGCATAATAACGACCGTAAGTAAAAGCAAGCCCGATTTTGTCTGATGGAGTATAGGTTACTTGAGTCAAAGCAGTATATTGACCACCAAATAATCCTTCATTGGGATTGTCACCAGAACTAGTTAAATAACTGATACCTGCGGCTAATGTATCGGTGAATTGATAGTAAGCTACTGCACCACTACCAAAAGCAAAGGAGTAAATCGGACTTTCTGCACCAAAATTGGAGATTGAACTGACAGGATTAAGAGCCGGAAAAATGCGAGTGGGAAAATCTGCTGCTGGAGCAATGGCTACTATCCCGCGATCGCCTAGAGGAAATTCATAAAATAGCGTACCTATGAAGACATCATTACCAGTGTTTATTGAACCTGACAGCCGAGTCATGTCTGTGCCGGTGACGCTACTGCCAAAATTATTAACATTTCCTGCTACCAGTTGTGTTCGCAATCTATCTTTACCGGTAAAACTGGTATCAAGGGTTAAAATACTTCGTGATGATAGGGTAGTATTTGTATCTATTTTTTCTGTTGAGTCACTACCAGGAGAAACTGATTTTTCATCACCAAAGGTGCTAATTAAGTTAAAGGTTGCTAGACCCCTTAAAACTGTAGTTGTACTGAACTGACGATCTGCAATTGAGGCTGTCTTGTATTCTAATGTATCTATTCTGGCAGTAATAGCTTTCAATTCTTCTGCAAATTCTGTTTGCAATCTTTGAAAAACTGCTAAGTCTTCTTGACTGGCAATTTTATTACTTAAGCTATTAATTGAACGTCCAAGTTTTTGCAAACAATTATCTAATGCAGCCGCAAATTCATAACGGGTCATAGCCCGATTTCCATTAAAATGGCCCTCCGCATCACCACTAATACATTGGTATTTTTCTACTAAATTTCGCAGGGCTTCATAAGCCCAATTATCAGGAGTAACATCTTGTAATTGATTGACATTGACGATTTCATCTAACTCAGGAGGAGCGCTAATATATAGTTGTTCGCTTTGTACTTGTAATTTCTCTGAAATTTTAGATGTTGAATCATCACTTACTGACGTTAACTGATTTTGATTTTCAGAGGAAATTTGCAAATTCTTTGTATTACTCAAATTTCCTTCTTTAATAGAATTAGAGTTGAAATATGTTTGTGCTAATACTGGCCACGCAGTTAATAAATTACCACTCAAAATCACTGAAGTAATAATAACGGATATATCCATTTTTTTCATTGTTGTTCCCTGATTAATCCTCACACCAATAAATGCTATAAGTTAAGTGGGCGTAAAAAAATCAATATTTGTAGTAAGTGTTGAAGCAGACCAAATATTAAATCAGTAACAGTTACCAGGAATATGAATAGAGATTTATATCCAGTAGTAAAACTGATAAATAATAACTCTTAAAAAGGACTAATGCTCACTTCATTATTGACAGCTTTAATTACTTTTTTATTCACGTCATCAGGGATTTTGGTATATCCTAAATCTTCATTAAGTTGTTGTCCTTTAGTCAAAATCCATGTCATCAAGTTTTTAGTTTTTTCCAGCGTCTCTTGATTGGCATACTTTTTATGTACTAGCAGCCAAATTAAACTTACCAAGGGATAGCCATTTTCTGGATCTTGGATATCTTCTGTAGAAAAGTCATCCTGAAATGTGACATTGGCTAGAGCTTTTTTTGTTTCTTCAAGAGTAGGTTTAACATAATTGCCACTTTTATTCTCAATACTCGCTATTGACAAATTGTTTTTTAGAGCAACGTTAGTTTGCACATAGCCAATAGCACCATCAATGCGTTTTACTTCTCCAGCGATTTCACCATCCTGACTGAGAGCAGAAAATACCCGAAATCCCCAATCGGGGTTTCTACTAGCTACTATTTTACCTCCAGTAATTTTCCGCAAGTATTTAGTGAGAATAAAGTTAGTACCGCAATTGTCAGAGCAAACTATAACTTGGATTTTCTTATTAGGAAATCGGGAATTAATTTGTTGCCAATTTGTAATTTGACCTGTGAATATTTTTGCTAGTTGCTCACGGGATAACTTGACATTACTACTGACTTCTTTGAGGTGATAAACAACAGCTAATGCACCTCCCCCTGTTGGTATCATTAACAACCCATCTTCCATTTGATTGATTTCAATAGGAGTGGGAATTAAAGTTGTAGCGCCAAAGTCTACAGAATTATTAGTAAATAACCGAATACCGCCACCACTACCAATCGAGCTATATCTAAAATTTCCACCTGTTTCTTGTTGGTATTCTTGGCTATAACGTTCTATCAGAGGTTGAGCAAAAGAATCACCAGCCCCTCTTAATAATTGGGCAAAAGCTGCATGAGTGGTAGAAGTAATTGTTGTCGCAGCTACTAATGTCAAAGTTAAAATTTGCTGGTAGTTACTAATTTTCAATTTTTTCACGAATATCTTTGAGTAAATAAAGCAACGATTTTTGGGAAAAGAATTAATCCCATTTAGTAATTTAGATTTGAAAATTTGAGAATTTCAATCATCCAACAGAAAATTGGATTACTTTCTAAATATGCGTTAATAGCCAGAAAATAAATTTCCAGCTTTGTACCAGACGTGCGAGCGCACGCCTAGTACAAAATCATTGAAATGGCTCAAAATCTTGTCCAGTAAATTATTAGCTAAATTCACGCTATTGAGGCGTTTGAAAATGCTAAATTTTTCAGTAAAACTGTACTAAGTCACATTAACTTTTTTCCGGTAAATCATAACTTTATTACCATCAGGAGCAACTTCTAACCAAAAATCCTGAATGACAAATTGATAGTACAATTCTCCCAGACGGGTACTCCGCCAAATGCTGACCGTTTGGTCATTGGGCGCCCATCGTTTGAAAGCTTTGACAGCAACTTCAGGAACTGCACTGGAGTCTATTTGCTCATCAACTTGAGTAACAGTACCATTAGGAGTAACTTGTGCTTCAACCTGATAGCCTTGTTGGTTTTTTCCTCTAATGATGTATATTAAGGAACCATCTGACTTCAGTTCAATTCGGGCTTGATTAAATTCAGCATTTGTCACTGTTTTTGCAGACGACATTGCTGTCATTGGTACTTCTTCTAGAGTGATTTTTCGTACTATTCCCCCTAGATTTTGAGCTATTAATATATTGCCTTTCTCAGACAAAGATTGAGCCTGAACATTACAGGTATAAATGGAGGAGATGCCAAATATCATTCCTGTAAGTATCAGTACTCTCCACTTATTATTTGTGTAAAACATGATTGTGCTGTTAATCCCTGATATTTTGAATAGTTCTAAAACCAGCGTGTTGATAGAAATTAGGATGGAACCAATTGCAGTAATACTTTAAAGCTTCTGTACCATTAGTTACCCAACATCCTCCTAACATCATATTATGTTTCGTATCAAAAAAGATCGCAGAATTATCTTCATACACTAAATGATGTTTATATACTGAGAGAGAATTTAAATCATCACTTAATTACTCCCAAACATTCCTGCACAAGTCGTAAAGTCCTGTGCAACTTCTGGGTAATATAGCAATCTGATTTGATTTGATGAACTGACTCGTGAAGGGTCTTAACAGGGAACAGGAAAGTTTTAATAAGAAGTCTACTGAGTTTTTTCAGCGCAGAGTGCAGACTACACCAACAAAAACCAAATAGAAGTTCTGTAATAATAATCAATTTGTTGATTCAAGACTTTAGACATTTTTGAAAATTATTTAACTTGATTAATTCCTAAAGTTTTACTTTTTTACAAATTATTATTAATTTGATCATATATCCAATCAGGAACAGCATGTTCTGTAGCATAAATAAAATTATATTTATGCTCAATATTCTGCCAATCAATTCTAGTATCCGATAAAATTTCCTCTGTAAACATATCTAAAGCTTTTCCTGTTATACCCCGTTCTAAACATCTTCTCATCAATAATCTACTTTCCTCAATTTCTCCAATACATTCAAATGGTGTATGTTCACCTAAACCTAGCATTTCTCGGAATATCGGAAGTAAATCTATATCATCAAATAAATTATTTTCAAAAACTTCATTGACAAGATTCTGTTGCGAGAATGCCATTAAACCTAACCAAACATAAGCGCATTTAGAACATTTTTTACACCAGGGTTTTTTTACATTACAAGAATGGATTTTAGGAATAAGTTCAGGGTATTTACTCAATTTTTGAAAAATGCGAAAATCGTAGATGGGTTGGAGGATACTGAAGTATTTAAAGTTGCTAAACAAATGTTGTTGGATAAATTGATCCAAAATTTGTTCTGCTACTAAACCTTTCCCCCATTGATGATTAACTTCTTTTCCTATTTCGTCCCAGAATAGATTACCAGTATTTGCGCTTTTTTCATGTGCTAGACATAGATAACGATATCCTTTATCTAATATTAAAATTAGAGATTCAAAGATAGAAACTGGCGTTTCTGGAGCAGTGATACCAGAGTTTTCAGGAAAGTATAATTTCAAAAATGGAAAATCAGTAAAATCATCATAGATAGATATTTGATGTTTAGCAATGGGGTTGACAAATTCTAATACTTGCGAGATCAAATTATGTTGAAAATCAGCTTTTCCGTAAACGCTATGGGAATACTGCATAGAAGCAAAAGAAATACCCGCTTCTTCCAGTATTTTCATGGCTAAAATACTATCTTTACCACCACCACATCCAGCGAGAATAGTTTGATGATCACCTAAAATGGAAGTAGGTTGACTTACTCCCAATTTTTGAGAACAGATAATTTCCGGTTGTTGATAATTAGTGATATTGTTTTCATACCAATGTTGCCCAAATACTCCCTGATATATTTGCACAAACAAATCTAGAACTTCGATTTCTAGATATTCAGCAATTACAGAAATATCATAATATTGAGGGAATAAAGAACATAATTTCATTCCTTCAAATAAAATAATATGAGCAACTACGCGCTGTATGATTGGTTGAGAATATTTTTTCATCAACCCAGAAAACGAAACATCATGATAGAAAATCTTACTTGAGAATTGAAATTTATCTGCACTGTAGATAATTTCTAAATGATGTTCATGAATTATCCAACTATCAATTTTGATTACCGAAAATTTCATAATTTACCACCCCCATGTACCTTGACCACCTTTAAAAGGTCCAACAATATCCGCAGTTATCCATCCTCCATAAAAATCACCGGATTGGGGTGTTACTAACTCATCATTTACATAACAAGCATCCATTAAAGCAGGGATAAAAGCATAGTATTCTTGAATGGGCAGAAAATCAGAAGTTGGGTTAAAATATCGCCAAGCAGCATACTTTCTCTGCTGACCACCAATGCTGATATCATAATATTGATATGCACCTTTCCATTCACACAGATTTTTCTTTGGTGTTTCAATCAGATATTCTAGTTTGATGTCTTCTGGGGGAAAGTAATATGTAGGAGGATGACTGGTTTCTAAGACTCTTTTTCCTCTGTTAGTTTCTGCTAAAACAATGCCATTACAAATGACTTTTAGATGTTTGTCGGTATCTTGTAAAATCGCCGGACGGGGATAGTCCCAAACTGATTCTTGACCGGGTTTTGGTGGTATGGGATTTGGTTTCATGGTTAATAATTTGCTGTCATTAAATATCGTACGTTATTCTCAAACTGGCGTTTTGATATGTTTTTAAATCAATACGAGAGCAAGCACGCTAAACATATTCTTTTAAGATTTTATATCCCGAACAATCCTAAAACCAGCGTGTTGATAGAAATTAGGACGGAACCAATTGCGGTAATATTTCAAAGCTTCTGTACCGTTAGTTATCCAACATCCCCCTAACAACATGTGATGTTTGGTATCAAAAAAGATGGCAGAATTATCTTCATACAGAAAATGAGGTTTATATCCTGAAAGAGGATTTAAATTATCGCTCAACCATTCCCAAATATTCCCGCGTAAATCGTACAATCCAGAGTGACTTTTTGCAGTTTCTAACATGCCTACGGGACTCGGTGAGCCAAATTTAAAATTGAGATTGTAGTTGTCTATATCTTTTATTAAACCATCACCGTACGTTGCTAGATGGTACTCGGCTTCACTCATTAAGCGAGTCTCTTTACCTTGCCAACGACAGTAAGCCATTGCTTCATAGTGATTGACTTCCACTGGCCAATCTAGAGGTAAATCCATCTCGTCAAACATGGCTCGATATTTATAATTACCATTTTCTAGTGACCAAAATTTGGGATGTTGGATGTTATTTTGAGTTTTCCAATTCCAGGATTCTTCATCCCAATAATCTTGATTTTCGTAGCCACTGGACTTGACAAAATAGAGAAAATCTGAGTTGGTAATCAGATATTTACTAGCTAAAAAAGGTGCGACTTCAACAGTGCGATCGCCATAATCAATATCCCATCCATAGGTACTATCATCAAAGGCTTTACCTATTTTCACTACCCCACCAGCCACTTCTATCATTTCATTCTGGGGAGTGTAACCATTAGAAGGAGCATATTTCCAGTTGGAGGGACGTTTAACTCTCTCAATTGGCAGTTGGCGAATTAACATCGAAGAGGTTTCAATGTGAATACGCTGGTGTTCCATCCCCATCATTAATGCCCAAAGAGGATGACTGGGATGAATTGGTAGAGTAATTGGGGTTTTTTTAATTACTTCGGAGATTACAGAATATGCTTGTTCTCGATACTCCCAAGTCTGTGCAACTTGCGGCCATTCCAGATGAGCGATCGCTTGATCTAATTCCTCTGGCTTTTCTGGATCAACTCCAATTTCAAATAATATCTCATAATCTGGATTAATACGTTTTTTTAATAATTCAACACGAATCAATTTATTGATGTAGAAAACAGCCGAATGTCCCAGATAAAAAATCAGAGGATTTCTTAAAGGGTCGGGATTGATATAAAATGTGTCTTCACTAACTAGACTTCTAAACAACATGTCTTCAAGTTGCCAAGCATTCTCAAAGTAATCGAGGATGGCTTGGTTATTGCAACTATCAAGTTTTGGAGGAACAGTTAATTGGATTGTTTTCATGGTCTTTTATAGTTGTGATGAACTTTTGACAACACAATTTAATCCAGATAATTCGCTTCTGTTTCTAGAGTAATAGATTTATAGGTAGATTCTCATGCAAGGGTTAATAAAGTAAAAAAACGATGCAAAAATCTTACTGAGTGACATATTCAGTGACCTATTTTTTCCATTGACATTTCTTAACTCAAAGCCATCTTTCATTTTATTTTCCCTGATTTATATGATTGTTAAGTTTTTATCAGTAGATTATTAATCATCAACTATTCGTTCTGTAAGTATTTCTAATAGGTTGGTATCTCCTCGGACACCTATAGAGCATGAGGCGATGCGATCGCCGAAAGCATATCCTAGAGGAGCATCACCAGTTTCTTACTCTTGACTGAATCAAACTATTCCAAATATTTAAGCAGTATAAAGGGTAGTAAACCTAGTGCTATTTTTCGCAGAAAATACGGGAGAACACTAAAAAAATACTAGTGTGCTATGGCAATCAGCATTACTACAAGCAATGTTATTAATTTGATATTACACTATTTTGAGTATATTAATTGCATTATTTTTTAGGGTTATTAAGTGGTAAACGAGAGTATCATTATAAGAAAATTAGAATTTAGTCAAGGAAAAAATGTTGCCTACTCACTCGAAAACTGACTACATTTTGTTCTCAGGGAACGTAGAAAATAAACAAAAAAATAGTGTGAATATGATATTACATCAATATGAAAAACTACTGTCATTAAGACATACCAAATGTTTCAGATGTAGCTAAAATTGTCAAGGACTTTTTAACTGACTCGTGTTCTTCATTCGCCCAAATCCTACTTCCAGCATATCTGCGGAAAATCAACAGTGGTTATATTGATAGGACTAACCCCAATGCGGTTTTTTAAAGATTTTTCGGCATTGTTTTGTCATGCAGAGACCGTAAATTTACGGTCTCTGCACAAGGTTTACTATTGGTGCGTTACGCTAGTGCTAACACACTCTACAGAATCAAGTGCGATCGCGTAGTATGGTGTGTGTAAAAACAACATCAAACATCATTGTGAAAGTTTTCTTTCATCTTTAATTGTTGATTGCTTCCTTATTCTGTTTATATTTATACATATCTACTTCTAGGTTGATAGATAGAAAATCTATTCCCTCTTGCTCTAATAGTTCTAATATGGCTAGGTTTAAGCTTCTCTCCACATCAAAATAAAGATTTGCGTCATTCACAAATAACATAATTTCAATGACACGGGCATTTTCTTCAATTTTGCTGAACCTAACCGTAACTGATGGAGAAACTCCCCGAATATTTTTTGCTAATTCTTCAATACCATCACAAATTCTGGCAGTTTGCTGTGCTGAAATACCATCTATTTTGAGAGTTAAATTCAGCCCCCACTTTAATTCTGTACCAGGATTTTGTGACCAATTTTCAACAATTCCAGTAATCATTTTTGAATTGGGCATTTTGATGATCGAACCCCACTTAGTTATATGCAGAGTTGTGGTTCTAAATCCAATATTTAGTATCTGCACAAAACCATTTATTCCCTCCACTCCTACCCAGTCACCTTCTCGATAGAGATTATCGGAGTAGATAATCAATGTACAAAACCAGTCATAGACAATATCTTTTAATAGCAAACCTAAAGTTATACCAGCACCACCTAATAGACCAACCAATGCAGCCGCCGATTGTCCTAAAAATACTTCACTAACCTTAATTGTCAGTATGATGATTGCTGCTGATTGGAAAATCTTTGGCATTAAAGGTCTGAGCAACTCGTCAAGCTCAGTTTCTGTGTGTAGCACTACGTTGGCAAGTATCTGACCCATGATAGAAGAGCCTCGATAAACAACGTATGCAACTATAAAAATGACTATGAAGTTGAGTACATTACCAATTGTTTCGCTAAGTTGAGGCCCTAATTCCTCTGCGAAAACTGTCTTGACTAGCCAAAATCCAGCAATTTGAATCAGCCAACTTAAAGAAGGTCTGATTACAGCTATCAATTCATCGTCAAGTGTACTTTTTGTTTTGCGAGTAAAGCGCTCAATAGTTTTAATAATGACTCCAACAAAAAACCGTCTCAACAGCTGTGTCAGTGTCAATATCACAAGAACAGTAGCGATTTTGGCAATCGGGATGCCAGAATAGTTGATGTTTTTCAGCGTGTTCCAAACTGTTTCCATAGATTGGCTAAAAAGTATTTGAGTATTTGGTAGATGATAATTCTTCTATCCCCAAACTCTTTGAAATTAGGAGATCAGGGATAGGGAAGAAACACGATGAATTTTATCATTTTTAATCCGCAAAATAACTCATAATTTTTGTAAACTAAATTAGGTTTTATTTAACGGAATATGTGGATTTGAATTTTTTAAATAGATATTATTCCTCCAAAATGAAAAAAGATTTTTAGGAATTATTCACCTTGGTGTATACAGTTTAGGATGTTTAGGATGGCTACTTAGTTACCCTTCAACAAAGAAAAAACAATATTTAAGCTTGGCAAAGAATTAATCCAAACCACTGTTTTGGATCTGTCCAAATTTTCAGTGTCTTAAGTCCTTGCTTTTCCAGATCTTTTTGCATAATTGCTAAATCGAATTTACGAGAAATTTCAGTGAGAATTTTTTCCCCAGCTTCAAAGAAAATCTTGAAATCTAAAATTTCTAGGGATACCCAATGACTCTTGTGACAATGAAGATACATTTCAATTTGAGCATCAGCTTGATTATAAATTGCTTGATGCGTAAAGAAACTGGGATCAAAATTGCCTTGGAATCGCCAATTTAAATGGGAGAGCATATTCAAATTGAAAGCAGCTGTTACTCCTTGACTGTCGTTATAGGCTGCTGATAAAATATCTTCTGGTTTTTGTAGATCGATACCAAGTAGAAAATAATCGCCGGGGTTTAAAGTTTGAGAAATTCGGCGCAATAAATCTTCTGAATCTTGGGAAGCAAAATTTCCCATAGAACTTCCCAAGAAAAAAATCATCCGCGATGGCGACGAGGTCGATTCCAGTTTTGCTAATGCTTGTTCGTAAGTCCCTACTAAACCCTCTATCGAGAAAGAAGGATATTTTTCTTGTAGTTTCAGCACACTAGCTTTGAGGATTCCCCCACTGACATCAATGGGTACATATCTACACAAACTAGCAATTTTTTGGTATGCATCTAACAGAAATAGAGTTTTAGTAGAACTACCACTGCCTAATTCTACTAATTCACAAGCACCTGTAATCTCAGCAATTTCATCAGCATATTGGCTCAAAATCCACGCCTCTGTTCGTGTTGGATAATATTCTGGTAACTCACAGATTTGTTCAAACAATTCTGAGCCGTGATCATCATAAAAATACTTTGGAGGTAAACTTTTTGGATTTTGAGTTAATCCTTGAATAACATCTTGACCATCATTTTTTACAGATTGATAAGGATGAGTGAGGATTTTCAAAGAAGTTGTAACCATTCTGATGTTGTTTATTCTCTGGTCTTAACCTAAAAAATAATTGCACATTTCAATATATAGATCAACTCTTGTAACTAATAAAAAACATTCAAATTTTATTTATAAATACAAGTTATATTTAGGCATCAAATTTTTCTCCATAATTAATAAGACTTTGTTAACAAAACTGAATGCTTTTAAAAAGTCTAGATACTATGGATTATTTATTGGATAAAAAATTTGAATTTTTTTTAATAATGACTGTTGAATTTTTTACTCATAAACTTCCTCAGTGCAAGTCTAAGCTATGGATATGTTGATCGGGTGTCTCGGCGGACACCTATAGAACATGAGGCGATGCGATCGCCACTTCCTCACTCTTGCCTGAATCAAAGTGTTCAAAATGTTTAAGCACTAGAATTGACTGTGAATCTAGTGCTATTTTTGGCAGAACATGCGGGAACTCACTACAGAAAAACTAGCGTGCTATGGCTATTAATATCACTAATAGCCATAGCATTAACTTGATATTACACTATTTTAACATGTTTTTAACTTGATTTTTTTAGGATATTTAACTGTTACTAAAAGTATATCTATAAGAAATCTAGAATTTAGTCAAGGAAAAAATGTTGCCTACTCACTTAAAAATAAACTACATTTTGTTCTCTGTCTCCTCAGAGAGTAGACCAAAAAATGGTGTAAAATACGATATTACACTAATTGAAAAAACTATTGAAATTATGTCATAGCAACTGTTTCAGATATTGCCAGATTTGTCAAGGACTTTTTTATTCACAACAGCATATATCGTTAGAATTTTCTTGAAAATAGGGAATAGGGATCGAGAATTATAAATTAGGGGAAGAAAATAGAGAAATTCTTCCTTGTCCCCCTTCCCTTGTTCTCCTTAATTCACCTTCAAACCAACTAGTGTTTCCTGTAACTGCTGGGAAATCTTCACCGTTTTTTGTAGAGATTTAGAAACTTGCATAGATGATTCACTAGTAGATTGTGAATTAGTAGCAACTTGCTTCATTAATTCGCTAACCGTTTGTGATGTCTGGACTCCGTAGATTGTGGCGGTAGAAATTGACTGCACTAAAGTATCTATTTGCTGTGAGATGTCTAAGATTAAACTAAGATCATGTTTGACATCTTCAACTATTTGTGTTCCCTGTGTAACTTGAGTAATTCCTTCTTGCATCGCCTCCACTACTTCGTTGGTTTCCTGTTGGATGTTTTCAACAATTTCTGCTACTTCTTTGGTTGCTTGTGCTGATCGCGCTGCGAGTTCGCTAACTTCTTCGACCACAACAACAAAACCTTGACTTTCTTCACCCATTCGCTCGGCTTCAATACCTGCGTTGATTGCTAACAAGTTGGATTGCATGGAAATCTCGTTAATTAATGCGATTACACGCGAAATTTCTTGTGTAGATTGTCCCAAATGTTTGATTTTCTTGGCAGTTTTGCCGACAATTTCACGCAAAGTTAAGATATTTTCTACTGTTGTATCCATCGCTTTTCCTGTTTTCGTGGCGGTGTTAGCGACGGTATTAGCGACTTGTGCAGCTTGCTGGGTGCTAGACGCTACTGCTTGCATAGCAATAGTCATTTGTTCAACAGCATCCAAAATGCGACTAATTTCGTTAGTTTGTGCTAGTGCTTGTTGTGTGAGATAGCAGACTTTTGTTTCGTTGCTACCAATCGCCTCGTCTAATTGCACAATTGACACTTTTACTTTGATGATAATATCCCGTAGACTTTCAACAATGGAGTTGAAAAAGTCTGCAACAGTACCTATTTCGCCTTCATTCACATCAGCACGTACCGTCAAGTCACCTCGAACTACACCTTCAACATCATCAAGTAATTCTAAAACTTGATTTTGTAAAGCTTGTTGATGTTGCTGTTCTTCCCAAGAAGATGTTTTTGCAGTTTGACGACCTTGTTCTATTTGTTGAGTAAGTTCTGCCTGTTCTAGAGCATAACCAATTTGAACAGCAATTTGTTTAAATAAATAAATTTCTATATCTCGCCAATAACGTTCATGAGAACACTGATGAATTACTAACAAACCATATAGTTTTCTGTTAATAAACACAGGTGTTAACAAATATGCTTTAACTGCTTGGCTTTCTAGTTGATGCAGATATGAGTGACTAAAATTATTGTCGTAAATATCATGGACTGTTTTCACCGTACCTATTGCTAACTCATCAGAATACTCTTCTCCAAAATAGGGGTTAGAAAGATTTTCTTCTGAGTCACTTAACCAAGAATAATCAACTGATTTAGCAATAATTTTGCCTTGCCAATGGTCATCCAAACTATAAAAGAGTACGCGATCGCTTTGCAAAGCATCTCTTATATCTGATACTGCGGTTTTAATAATTTTTTCACTGCTGAGTACTTCTCGTAGGCGAATAGTGATTTGATTGAGTTTCTCTATGAGTTTTGCATCATTTTCTTGACGACGAAACTCTTTTGTTATCGAGTCTGCCATTTTATTGAAACTGACAGCCAGTTTACCAATTTCATCATTTGCGAAAACTTGAACACGGACATTGCGATCGCCTGCGGCAAATTTTTCGGTGGCTTGCTGCAAATGAGAAACTGGTTTGATGATTGAACGTCTTAAGATGAATGTCCAAATAGCAATTAACAAGAAAGCTAATAAAACTAATACAATTTGTAATAACCAACTTTGTGTTAATACGTTATTGATAGATTTATCAGGAGTTCTCTGCACTAAAATAGCTAGGGATTGTCTTTTCTCAACTACTTTATATCTATCTGATTTTCCAACATATCCAATAATTTTGTTAGTCAAAGCCTGATGTGGCATAATGTAAGTTTTATTTCCCAAAACAGCATGTTTGGTAACTATTTGTGCTGTATTGGCTGCAACTGCTTCGTCTAATATAGCCCTGCTTTCTAGAGGTAACTCTATCTGTGATTTAAGTTTATTAAAACTAGCATGATAATCAACATCATTTACTGCGAGTTCAGATTTTGTTTGTTCAGTCAATTGAGTTGCTAAACTTTGATTAATAAAGAATTTTGTTCCAATAGCTATACCTAAAATAGAAACTAATTCACAGCTAATTAAGGCGATTAAATGTTTACGATTGAGAATCAGGTTATAAAACCATCCAAAGAAAGATTTATTGCTTGACAATGAGGTTGTAATATTTAATTTACGTGGTTCTGAAACTCTAGAATTATCAATCATTAGCTGAGAAGGTAGTAGGAGATATGCCAAACTGGAATTTTTACTTTTATTAGCACTATCAAATCGATAACCCATAGGTAAATTCCCTGAATTAATAACTCAAATCAAAAATTTAGTTGGGATGCTCCCGATTTTATACTAGTATTGAGAAACTATGGGTATAAGTTATATCATGTTCTCGAATTTAGGCAACAGACCAAAATCCCGTAAAATCCTCTGATTACAGAAAATTAACTAGGTAATTACTGGTAGTAAAGCAGACATAATATTATAACAATATGTTGTAAATGTTAATAAGAGCTATCTTATACAAATCGTATTATTTTGCTTTAATTGGTTAAGAGTTATTAATATCAACAGATTTAAAAGGCTGCATGAAGAGATAAGATGTAGTATCCTCATGCAGCCTAATGTAAAGATAGAGATATTAAAGTTTTTTCTACCTACCTATCAATTCAGTTGTAGCGTGGAATTATACTAAATTCACACGAACTGAATTTAGTTTTTATTTGCTCCTGCTAAAGGAAAAATAAGTTCTTCCAGTGTTCTCAATAATTCTTGTTCATTGTAAGGTTTTGAGAAATAGGCTTTTGCACCTAATTGTATTGCTAGTTGTCGATGCTTGTCACTACTACGAGAGGTAAGCATGGCAATTGGTATATTCTTAAATTCATTGTTTGATTTAACCCGACCTAAAAAGCCATAACCATCAACCCGTGGCATTTCAATATCACAAATAACAGCCTGAACTTTTAAGCCACTTTGTAATTTTTCTAAAGCATCTTGACCATCTTTGGCTTGTTCTACTAAGAATCCTCCTTTTTCCAAAGTCAAAGCCAAAAAGCGCCGGACATTAATCGAATCATCAACAATTAAGATAGTTCCTTTCTGGTCTTTTAATGAGTCTGGGTTTTTTTCTCCAGATGGAGTCAGGAATACAGTCTTCAACCTTGCTGATGGTAGTTGATTAGTTCTGGGTGTACGATCATTAGCAGCAATCCAATACAGCAACTCACTGACATTGACTAAAGCCACGACTCGACCATCACCAAGAATTGTACAGTTGCTAAAGCCAGCAGGTAGAGAGATATTTCCTTCCACACGGCGAATAGCGACTTCTTGTTCACCCCAGCAACGGTCAATTTGTAGTGCGATTGGTTGATTGTTGCTTTCAATAATTAATACGCTAGCAGCATTAATTGCTGGAGGTGTTTCCAGGTTTGGATTGTCATAACGGTAGCAATTAAATTCTAAGTAGCGGCTGAGGCGAATCAACGGTAGCATGGTTCCTTGCCAGTTGATCATTTCGCTATTTGCCATTGGGAAAACATGCTCATTTTGCAGGAGGAAAATTTCCGAAACTGCATCTGTGGGGAATGCTAATAGCATACGGTTGCTTTCTACTAGCAGTACGCGGGCCACAGAAAGGGTAAATGGCACAGATAAAGTAAAGGTAGTCCCCACTCCTGGCATGGTATCAACTTTGACGTCTCCACGCACATGTTTTAGGTTGTTGCGAACTACATCCATACCTACACCACGACCGGACAGTGTTGTCACTTCGTCTTTGGTGCTAAACCCTGGTTCAAAAATCAAGGATAATAGTTCTTCATCGCTGGCTTGAGCTAACAGAGTTGCATCTAAGCCCATAGCTAAGGCGCGGGTGCGAATTCCTTCTAAGGAAATGCCACGACCATCATCTCTCATGGTGATCATAGTACGATTACCTTGATGGCTGGCTTTAATTTCAATCGTTCCTTGTTCTGGTTTACCACAAGCGCGGCGTGTGGCAGGATCTTCAATGCCGTGATCAAACGCATTTCGCATCAGATGCATTAATGGCTCATTCAAAGCCTCTAAGATGCTGCGTTCAATTAAGGTGTTAGCGCCTTCTATTTTTAACTGGACATTTTTGCCAAACTCCACAGATAAGTCACGCAAAGCTCTGGGGAAGCGATCAACTACGTCAGATAGAGGTCGCATCCTGACTTGTGTGAGCTTTCGCTGTAATTGCTTTGAAGTTTTGTTGAGTTTTCTGGAGATTTGATCGGTATCGTCCACACTGAGTTGGATGTCAGCTGTGACTTCTTGCACCTGCACAATTGTTTCCATGACTTCTTGTGACAGCAGGTTTAAATCGTTGTAACGATCCATTTCTAAGGCATCAAACCTGCTTTCTATATCTTGTGTCTGGTAGGTATAGTCAAATGCAAAGCGATCGCCACCATTTCCTAGCAATGGCAATGATGACACTTCTGCTGAAATCACAGCTTGGGTAGCGATTCGATCATAAGCTGTCCGTAGTTCTTGATTTTCTCTTTCCAGACTTTGGACGCGCTGACTAAGATTGCGAATTAGTTTACGTAGTCTTTCTAGCTGTAAGTTTAGTCCATTGCGTTGGATAATTAATTCTCCGAACAAGTCATTAATTTGTTCGAGCTGCTTACTCGGTACTCGGACGGTATTTTCTTGAGTTTCACGTTCTTTATTTACACCTACAGGCTCCCGTTTTGGTTCAACAAATTTATAATCTGTGACGGGAATTTCTTTGGCAGTTACTGGAGTCGGCTCACTTAGTTCATCAGCAAAAGAGTTACTATCATCAGCAAAGGCTGCTTCTAAGGCTTCAAAGTCTGCGGCAATGATTTCATCATCCAGCCAACTTTCTGCGGTAATTTCTGCTTGCAGAATCTCATCTTCTGTGGTGTCTGCTGTTTGAAACTGCGGAATTATTTCCTGTGTTAGCGATGGATGAGGTGAGAGTTGGATGAAAGTTTGTTCTAAATCAAGCTCTGTGGGTAAACTATCGAGTTGATTTGTGAGTACTAATGCTTGCGATCGCCGCCATGCTGTCAAAGAAGCACGGGCAATTTCTTCCATTTCGTCTGCTTGAGCATTATCAACCTGGTGAGCGATTGATTCGCACAACTGGGTAAAAGCTTCTAACTGGAGCATTTCACCCAAGCCACCTAACTCTGCTGCCATGATGGCAACTTCTTCTTTGAGGCAGGGTTGTTGATTATCTTCCAACACAGCCTCTAAGCGTTGTAAGCATCCCTCTACCTCACTTTCAAAGAGTAAGGGTATAATATTTTGCCCATCATCTTCCGGTGATAGGATAGTTGTGGCATCTTCTGGAGTCGGATCGCCTAAAAGCTGATGTAATTCTTCAAAAACTGGGTAACAAAAAGTACTTAACCATTGTTCATCAATAGTATTTCCTTCTGAGTGCAATTCAACTATCTGACGCAGCCAATCAACTCCAGACAGTAATAAACTTTGTAATTCTGTATCAATTTCTAAAGAATTTTTCCGAGTTTTTAATACTTTAAAAGAATCTTCTAAACGGTGGGCTAAATCTGAAAGGGAACGAAACCCCATCATCCCTGCACCACCTTTGATGGAATGAGCGGCTCGGAGGGCAGCATTGATTTTGTCTGGAGCTATGCGGTGATTAGTCTCAATTTCGAGTAATATTCCTTCTAGCGTATTCAGATAATCTGTTGCTTCCTCCAGAAACTGCATCTGAATTTCTAATTCTTTGTCCTGTGACATAGTTTTTGTCCTTGGTCATTAGTCATTTATTATTAGTCATTTATCAATAGTCATTTATCATTAGTCATTAGTCATAGGCAAATAACCAAGGACAAATGACTAATCACCAATCATTAGTTGACCTTGAACGTACCCACACTTTCTTGTAACTGTTGAGAAATCTTCACAGTCTGTTGCAGAGATTCAGAGACTTGTAAGGAAGAATCGCTGGTGTGTTTGGAAATGATCGCGATTTGTTTCATCAATTCGCTGACGACTTGTGATGTTTCCACTCCAGAAGCTGTAGTGGTAGAAATTGATTGTACTAGGGCATCAATTTGTCGTGAAACTTCTAAAATTTGGCCGAGACTGCCTTTTGCTTCTTCAACAATGCGTGTACCTTCCACTACCTGAGCGGTTCCTACTTCCATCGCCTGCACTACTTCACTGGTTTCTCGTTGGATGTTCTCAACGATTTGTTCAATTTCTTTAGTTGCGGCGGCTGATCGAGCTGCGAGTTCCCCGACTTCTTCAGCAACAACAGCAAATCCTTGACCTTCTTCACCTGCTCTTGCGGCTTCAATCCCAGCGTTGATTGCTAGCAAGTTGGTTTGCATGGAAATCTGGTTAATCAATGCGACGACGCGGGAAATCTGTTGCGTAGATTCTCCCAGACGTTTGACTTTTTTGGCGGTTTCGCCGACAGTTTCTCGTAGGTGGAGAATATTCTGTACTGTCATATCCATTGCTTGACCACTTTTCGCAGCAGTGGCTGAAGCATTTTGAGCAACCGTAGCAGCTTGCTGGGCGCTGTCTGCTACTGCTCGAATAGATGCTGTCATTTGATCAACTGCATTTAGGGTGTTGTCAATTTCAGCGGCTTGTGCTAGGGCTTCTTCTGCCAGTTGGTGAATGGCGCCGGAGTTTGTGTCGATCGCCTGATTTACTTGGTTAGCAGCAATTTTGACTTGGGTAACGATATCTCGTAAGCTTTCAACGATAGAGTTGAAAAAGTCAGCAACAGTACCTATTTCGCCAGCAGTCACATCAGCGCGTACTGTCAAGTCGCCACTAGCTGCACCTTCTACGTTGCTTAGTAGTTCCAACAGCTGCATTTGCAGAGCTTCTTTTTGTTGCCGTTCATCTACTGTAGATTTTTCGGCAACTATCTTAGCGCTTTCTAGCTCTTGTAGCAACTTGGCTTGCTCGACTGCGTAGCCAACTTGAGTTGCTAGCTGTTTAAATAAATCAATTTCTGCTTGTTGCCAAATCCGGGGACTGTCGCAGTGATGGGCAATCAATAAGGCTACTAGTTCTTCTTGATGAACAATTGGTGCGATCAAATTTGCTTTGACTGCAAATCTTTCCAGCATTCTGGTGTAACATTCAGCATTACTCAGATGAGAGTCTTGATAGATATTTGCGATCGCCCGCACCCGACCATCTTTGTAAGCGTTGACATGACGTTCTCGAAAACAAGGGTCATCTATTTGGACTCCGAACATTTTCGGGAAACTATTGCTGACTGCTTCGGCGACGACATCGCCATCCCATGTCTCGGAATTAAATTTATAAACAATTACTCTGTCTGTTTTCAGTGCTTGCCGAACTTCTCTGACTGTTGTTTTGTAAATGTCTTCTTCTTCGAGGCTTCTGCGTAACCTTAAAGTAATATCTGCAAGCAATTTCGAGCGCTCTGCATCTTGTTCTTGCTCTTTGATTGAAGCTTCTAGTTGTGATGCCATTTGGTTAATGTTGGCAACCAACACTCCGAGTTCGTCTTCTCCTTGAAAATACAGACGGGTGTTGAGTTCGCCTCTGCCCAGTTTTTCTACTGTTGCTGTTGCTTGCAAAATTGGTTCTGTAGCACGTTTGGCTATCCAGGCTGCGATCGCTGCTACGATGATTGCTGTTAGCCCTGTACCAATGGCAAAAGTCAATAATAATTGTTGTTGAGCGGCAAAGGCTGTTGATGTATTAGTTGCTAGCAGTATCTCCCATTTTAAATCTGGCAAACCTTTGAGTGGTTTAATGGGTACGTAGCTTAACAATTGCTGGCGATCGTTATGCACCGGATCTAATCCAATTACAGTTTTTTCTTTAGATTTTTGTAGTGATTTATATACGTCTGGGTAATCTGTTTTGATATTGCTATTTACGTGGTCTGCTTCTGAGGCTATGAAAATTTTGCCAGAGTTATCAAGAAACAGATATTCCTCAACTGTTTTTGTATAACTTTTTGCCAATTCTTCTAGTGGTTTTACAGGCATACGAACTCTAGCTACAGCAATTGTGTTGCCTGTGCCATTTTCTTTAACAGGTGCAGCAATAAAAATACTTACTTTATTTGTACTTGGTGATAGTTCTGGTTGACTGATATAAGGGCGATCGCTTTGTTGTACATTCTTAAAAAAGGTGCGCTCTTTAACGTTAGGAATAGATTTTCCTTGTGATTGGACAATCAAATTACCGCTTAAATCATATACAGCAATGCTTTCATAAATTGTGTTTCCATCTACTATTCTGGACTCTATGATTTTATCCAGTATTGCTTGTTTTTCTTGAGGGGAGGTGTTTGCACTAGTTTGGGAATTAATCAGTATTGGCAGATTAGATATGAACTGAATATCTCCATACCGCTCAACTATGAAACGGTTGACTTTGTCTGCTAAGTCTTCAGCTTGAGATTGTTGCAGTTGGGAAACTTTGTGTTCGATTGATTGCTTAGAAATTTGATATGCCAGCACTCCAATCCCCAATACTGGTAGTGTACCAATGGCGATCGCTAGTACTGTGGCTTTTGTACCCAAACTCAGACGCTTAAAATTAGCAAATATCCGACTCAAGTGAGAATTTGTGTCTGTTTGCTCGTGATTATTCAATGTCGGTAGTTGCACTACACTATCTGTAAGTTTTTGAGAAGTAATCGTTGATTTTCGATTTCCAACATCACTACTCTTAGTCGTGTCCGTTTTATTAAACATAAAATAGTTTCCCAGAATAGGTGGAGAATAACCCTAAAAATACCGTCGTTATAGTAATACACCCTTAGTTACCATGCAAAATAGAAGATTGGACAATCGCTTGTGCATCTAACACCAGCAATACTTCTTTGTGTTGCACAACGCATCCACGTAAATACGGAACTAAACTAGAGGCGACTTGTCCAACAGGAGAGCGAATTTCATCTGGCATGAATTTAGTTGTACCTTTGATTTCTTGTACAACTAAGCCTAGAAGCAGTGATTCTACCCGAATCATCACGATGTTGAACTGACGAAATCTATAGTCTAAGGATTCTAAATTGAACATCCTTGGCAGATCAACTACCCAAACTATGTGACTGCGCCAATTCATCAATCCGAGCATACACGAGGGCATGTTGGGTATGGAGGATACAGCCTCCACAGGTACAACAATTGCCTCTTGCGTATACCTCATCGGCAAAACTGCATGGGCTTGTTTATTGAGTTGAAACCGGAGATAACCATCTCCCAAGTTAGAATCAATTGATTTGGGTGCGAGTGTCATTTTTGAATTATTCATGATTATTCAAATCGCCACTGATTTAATTGCACGCAATAGCTGTTCGCGGGTATAAGGTTTGGTTAAATAAGCATCCGCACCTTGTCTCATTGCCCACAATCTATCTATTTCTTGATTTTTAGAACTACAAATTACAATTGGTACTTTTTGAGTTACTGGATTTTTTTTGAGAGAACGACACAATTCAAAACCACTCATTCCTGGCATTACAACATCCGTAACAATGACATCTGGTTGTTGTGAAATAGCTTGTTCTAATCCTTCTTTTGCACTACTTGTTTTAATCACGTTGTAACCACTTTCTCTGAGGTAGTGGCTCATTAGTTCCAATTCACTGGGAGAATCTTCCACAATTAAAATAGTCCCAAGCAAAGTTAGACTCACTCCTGTATCTCCTAAAAAACCAAACTTTTACTAAATTACTAAATAGAGTTGTCTGTTTCATTGTGATCAAACACAATTAATCAAGATGTTTAAACACCATTTTTAACAGATCAGATTGTGTAAATGGCTTAGTTAAATAGCCTGATGACCTGACCATTTTTGCCTTGGCTCGGTCTATAAATCCTGTTCTGCCTGTCACCATGATTATAGGTGTATTTCTAAAAGCTGAATGTCTACGCAACAACGAACATAGTTCGTAGCCGTCTAGATTTGGCATTTCCACATCTAATAAAATTAGATCGGGTTTGCTGCGGAGAATTTGCATCAAAGCTTTGACAGGATCGTTAATCATTACAACTGAAAATGTATTTTCATCCAAAAAATTCCTAATAGAGTTCAAAACGGTTGGACTATCATCAATGCAAGCTACTGTGTATAAGCTCCGGTTCGCCGATTGCAGGGGAATCTGGCTATGAAGAATATTATCTGAATTTTCAAAATTATGAGTGTCTGTTGTGATTTGTTGCTCAGGTTGAGCTTGAGGTTGCACCCTCCTTTGAGATGGTGTTTTCAACAAAGTTTGAGAATTTTCTTCAGTATTAACTGTTGAATATTGCTCTTGCTTATTGCGTAACTGCTTTTGACAGTGTTCTACTAATAATCGTAAATCTAATCGGCAAAACTTTGGCAGATCATCTAAAGGAGTTTCACGGTAAAATTCATAGCTACCTTGTTTTAATGTCAAGAATGACTCCAGCACTTCTTTGGCTAATTCGTCTATTAAAACAGCCGCTTGCGGAGGAGTAATGTAGTCTTGATTCACTAACCAGCAAATCGCTTGATAATCTGCATGTGGCATCGATTGATTATCGTTCTTAGTGTCAAACATCAACCGCATTTGCACACGATTTGCACCTAATAAATTCGGAATTTGTTGGCTCAAACGTCGCAATTGATGATCTAACCGCTCAAACAATTTATCTGAAGAAGAGGCATAAGTAAGTTTTCCTTCTTCTAAATAAATAGTCCAAGAGTTTTTATCAGTAAACACTCGTAAACATCCTGTGGCACGTCTACTAGTTAATTGTGCTAATAAAGACAGAGGATGTAGTTTTTGAAAAAATCTGTAGCTACTCAGAGGACTTGTACTCATTTTGATTTTACTTGTTGCTCAATTAGATGGGTCTAAGCTATATTTATCAGAGAGTTTAAACAGTAGAATTGCGTAAAATAGTTTTATGTATTAAAGTATACAATTTTTGATTTTGGTTATAGCTAAATTTCAATTGATTAGCTTTAATTTATTTGATAATAAAATCACCGTTAAATTAGTAAGTAGAAGTTATTTTACTTACTAATACTGAGATTAACAAACATTCTCCGGCAAAAAGCAAAAAAAATGTAAAGACTGGATTAAACCAGTTACCTTTAAGTAAACATCGTGTAATTGTGGACGCAATGTATATTAACTGAAATTGCAAGCTTAAACCAACTTTTTTCAGTGTCGCCACTTAAGTATCATTCCTAAATAAACTTTCGATAAATTTTATACGCTTCATTAAGTATATATACTTTTTGCAGTCAACAATAGCCAATAATACCTTCTGTCTTTATTTACTCCAAATTCTTTATGATTTTGGCAAATATTGAGCTAGTTTACTTTATATATTAGTCTTATCTTTTACAAAATTTAAAGTATTATTTAATACATTTTTATATAAAAAATTTAATCTGCTAATTGACCAATAATTCTTTGATGTTACAAGTCCCAGGATTTATCCTGGGAATTAATCCGCAATCGTTCGGCTGAGGGTCTGGCACTGAGCTTGCCGAAGTGTCACGACGAAGTCTAAAATCCACGTATCCTCAAGCCTTCGGATAAATCCTGGGGATCAATTCCATTTTCCATAGACGCGTAGACAGCAACAGCAGCGCTGTCCGTTGGTAGCGGCTTTAAGGGATAGTAATCTAAAATCCAAAATTGTTTGAGTGCGATCGCGTGATTGTTTTCGTAACACTAAAATCATTCGTCAGTATTAGCAGCCTTGATTTTCAAACTTTCCACGTGAAAACAAGGGAAAATATTGTGTGTATTCACTAACAAATCACTAAGACGTAATTAGATCTTCAATCCCTATTTTTTTTCAAAGCTGCTGCTTCTTCTGGCGCCTGAGCAGCTAATTGATTTTTCCTAGATAAAAAATAGATAGTTGCTAAAACCATAACAATTACAACGCCCCAAATACCAACTTGGTAAGCAGGTACAGATAAACAGGCTATGAGGGCAAAAATAGCTAGGATTGTCCCAATCGCCGCTCCTGTAATACCTAATGGGCTTTCGTAGGGTCTTGGTAGATCAGGGCGACTGAATTTGAGCTTGATATAACTGAGCATGACCAGAATATAAGATATCAATGCTGCCAAAACAGCCATATTCAAAATGACTGCATCCACAGCATCGCTTCCTGCGTCAACCAAAATTACACAGATAAATCCTACTACCGTACCTAGAATTAATGCTCGGTAAGGAGTATTATTTTTGGTGAGAGAAATCGAACGTGGGATATAGCCTGATCGGGAAAGAGCAAACAGAATACGCCCATAACTATAAATCAGGGTTAATAAGCTAACGCCCAAACTCAAAGATAAAGCGATCGCTGTAATCGTGTTACTGGTCGCACCCTTGCCAAAGTAAGCCTCTAACCCTTCCGACAAAGGTACACTTGATTTACCAATTGCAACAGCGCCACCACCAATACCCGAATTTAGCACTAGAGTCAAAACTGAAAGAACTATCAGCGTAAACATTGCTGATATTAACCCTCTAGGCATATTCTTAGGTACGTTTTGGGTTTCTTCACTGGCTACAGGTAATACCTCAATTGCTAAATAGAACCAGATACCATAAGGTATTGCTGCAAAAACGCCCAGCCAGCCTTTAGGTAGCCATGCTGCTGATTGTCCTGGATCAGCAGGAACATTAAACAGCAGTTGTGGCTGAAAAACACCTGCTGCTAGCATACTCACATAAAATATGCCTAAGACCATGATTGCTACCAGAGTCAGCCAAAAACTCACATACAGACTCAATTCCATACTCTGGATGCAGATCGCCACAAAAATAGCGTAAATAGTTAGCCAAATCAAATAATTAGGCATAGGGAAAAAGTGATCAATCAAAGGCTTGAGGTAATTGCTCATACTGTAGACGATCGCAGCAGTCGCAAACACATACTCAACAGCGACAGAAACACCGCAAACATAGCCCCAGAATGGACCAAAAGCATTGCGAGTGAAAGAGTAAAAACCACCTGCATGGGGTAGTGCTACCGACAATTCTGCCAGACAATAAACCATGCATATATACATGATTGCCATCAAAAAAGTGGCGATCGCCAAACCCCAAAAACCACCTGCAATTAGACCATAGTTCCAACCATAAAAATCACCTGAAATAACAGCGCCTACACCTAAACCCCATAACCATAACGAGCCAGCACCAACTTTTAGTTGCCGACGCCTTAAGTAATTTTCGGTAACTATTTCGTAATTAACAATACCTTTAATATTTTTTCTAGACATATCCTAAGTTCTCAACAGTACTGATATCAAGTTGCAGTACAAGGAAGTATTTATGAGTAAGGCAAAAAAGGTCAATAAACTTCATTGTTTTTGACTCCTGTGTTTTTTATTGTGTCTATGGACTTGACAAATCAACAAAAAAACACCTCCAACTCAAAAATCATTCTAAATGCACTTAACTAGCTCACTTTCAAGAAAATGGCTAAACATTTAGACAAGAGTTTTTTGTTTATTTTCTAGTGGATTCAACAAAAAAAGGCGGATTTTTAATCATAATAATCCGTTCCTATGGTTAATTAAGTCTGGTAGAGTTCTCCTGATCTGGGGGTAATATTAAAGTTTTTTACAAAAAACACCCTAAAAATAATTAGTAGATCCAACTTTTGGATCTACTCCCTTTTTGTACCAAAATACTTGGTTTATACCCAAATATTTGGTTTAGATCAATGACTACATGATTATAAGATACTTTGTTAATTCCTATAACAATAGCTACAAGATTCTTTTCGGAGTTTAGCCATAACAAAGAAATAAAAAGATTTAATATAAATCAAGTTATCAAAAATGATAGATATTTGCTGTTTTTTATCAATTTTGTTGCTGTTTTATAGCAGACTTGGATGTTGTTTATTAATAACTTCAATCTCATTCAACTGACTAATCAGAACATCTGCACCGATTAAATTCTCAAATTTTTTTATCCAACTAATTCCAATACAACCTGCTGCTCTAGCATTAAGTGCCATCTGCATATCACCTGTAGAATCTCCCACCATCAGGGTATAACTAGGCTCAACTCCTAAAGAGTGGCAAGCCTGTAAAAATAAAATTGGATCTGGTTTACTAGGGCCTTCATCGACTCCCATTTGAACCTGGATATAATCACTCAGGTGATGATATTTTACAAAAGCACAGACTTCATCAGTTCTGGCAGCAGAGAGGATTCCTAATTTCAGTCCCGCTTTGGTGAGATTTTTTAGTACTTCTGTAGCACCAGCAAATATTGGACAAGGTATGTTGCCAATATGTTTCTCTGCTGAGTGGAATGCTTGACGTGCGATCGCTAAGGATTTAAACCAGCTACATCCAGCTTGAGCAATATATGCTGCTGTAGCAATTGCTGTTTCGCCACTACTACCAACAGCTATTAAACCCGCAGGATCTAAACTATCTCCGTCAATACCAAATGCCGTTAACAGAGGTTGTTCAAGCCCTGAAAACTGCATATCTACAAGCTTTGCTACTCTTTGTCCTAGTTGACGCAAATATTCTTTTGAGTCTTCGAGAGTACCATCTTTATCAAATATAATTGCTTGGATGTTGGAAAAGACCAAATTTCCACATTTAATATCTAGCATAAGTTTTTAAGTAAACCTGACTGAATTGCAAACACCAGTATGGATGAAAATTCTATTCCCAATCCCCAATCCCCAATCCCCATTTCCAAGCTAGGGTTGCTCTATTTCCCGCAGTGCTTTCATCAGCATGGCGTCTTCTTCTTCTGGCGCTTTAGCGACTAGCTTTTTACGTGAGTAGAATAAGAAATATAAAATCATCAGACCAAGAAAAATCGCCACTCCCCATACTCCTGGTCTATATCCTGGATCAGAGAAGCAAGCAAATAAAGCGATGATTGCTAGTACACAACCGACGATCGCACCTCCAATTCCGAGAGGACTTTGATAGGGACGAGGTAAGTCTGGGTAGGTTAGTTTCAGTTTGATGTAACTGCTCATAACCATGACATAGGAAATTACTGCGCCAAACACTGTCATGTTGAGTAGCATCGCTCCAATCATCTTGCCTGCAAACTGAATTGTTGCGGTACAGACAAGTCCAACAACAGCGCCTAAAATCATAGCTAGTGCTGGAGTGTGAGTTTTACTGGTAATGGAAATCCAGCGTGGTATGTATCCAGCGCGAGACAAAGAAAAAAGTACTCTTCCGTAAGAATAGATAGCGGTATGGAAACTTGCTATCAAACCTGTTAGTGCGAGTAAGATTAATGTTGCAGCAACCTTAGTTTCACCGAAGATAGCTTTAATTCCATCTGCCAAAGGAGCAGCAGATAGACTTATTTTTGCGGCACCACCTCCGACTCCGGTATTTAATACCAAAACAAATAAAGAGAGAAGCAAGAGGGTGATCATGCTCCAAACTAACGCCTTGGGAATGTCTCTGCTAGTATCATGAGTTTCTTCAGCAGCCATTGGCAAGTGTTCGATCGCCAAATAAAACCACATAGCATAGGGTAAAGCCTGAAATACACCTATCCATCCCTTGGGGAGCAAACTCAAATTTCCTGGTTCTGGGGGAATATTTAACAGTAATTCACGCTGAAATTGACCAGAAAATATGGCGGCGATGAAGAAAATAATCAGTACTGTTGCAGCGATCGCAGTAATGACAAATCCTGCTTTGAGAGTTAACCCTGTACCTCGAATGTTGATACACACAAAAATGGCGTAGAATAATAGCCACCAAACAGGAACAGGGACATAAGGAAATAATGTGTTTAGATAGGCACCAATAAAAAAGACGACAACAGCAGGAGCTAACACATATTCAATCATGATTGTGACGCCGCAAATAAAGCCGCCCAATCGACCAAAAGCTTTGCGAGTAAATGAAAAAAATCCTCCGGCGTGAGGTAGGGCTGCGGATAATTCGGCGATGCTGTAAACCATGCAGATATACATTACTGCCATCAAGTAGGTAGCGATCGCCAATCCTCCAAAACCACCTGCTCCCAAACCAAAATTCCAGCCAGAGAAATCACCGGAAATCACACTTCCAACTCCCAAAGCCCACAGCAACAACCAGTTTGCACTGCGGCGTAGCTGTCGCTGTTGTAAATATTTATCATCTACATTTTCATAATTAAAAATGCTTTTAGATTTGGGAAGTTTAGATCTACTTAAATATTTCTCACGATTGTATTTCATCACCCTGATAACCTTGTTTGCAGTGAATTTTGATTTTTGACTTCCCCCTCGTGGGGCGCTTACATCTTGCTTCTCTAAATACAAACCCGTACAAAGTAAAGATATACGCGATAAAGCTATATTATTTTTATTGGCTTTTATCGCTAAATCAAGGACTTTTGGATTACTACTGAGTGACTAAATACTATCCATTTCTCTTGGTGCAAAATGTGAGTTCCTCGATTCCCGCTCTCCATTTTCAAATCACTGCCATATTGGAACAGGAAAGACGAGGAAGTAAGCCTTCTTGACGCAGTTCCGTCACGCTATCTTCTACAGCCCGAATAATATAATTAATATCTTGTTCTGTATGAGCTGTCGATAAATAATTAGACGAACCTACAATATGAATTCCTCTGTTTATCAAATGATAGCGGAACAATTCCATGATCTCGCTAACAGTAATGTCTACTGTCGAAATAGTATTTTCTAAGTAATAAAAAAAGAACGCTGAACCAAAACTATCCAACCTAATAGGTACTTCATTTTTTTCTAAGTAATTGTTTAACTTTTGGACAAATTCTGATGTGCGTTGATTTAACTGTAGTTGTAAATTGGGGCCTTCTTTCTTCAGATATTCAAGGACAGATTGTGCAGCAGACATCGCTAAGGGATGCTTGCAAAAAGTGCCAGCAACAAATGTAGTTTTTGCACTTGGATAGGAATCATCTCCATAATTCCACATCCCACCATCAACCGCATCCATATAACAAGCCTTACCAGCAATCACTCCGATTGGTATACCACCACCGATGATCTTTCCATAGGTGGCTATATCAGCTTCAATATCAAAATACGCCTGGGCGCCACCTGGATGAATACGGAAGCCTGTAGTCATTTCATCGAAGATTAACGGTATACCTGATTCTTTGGTTAATTGCCTTAATTCTTGTAAGAAATTTTTTAATTTTAAGCTGAATCTAGCAGTATGTACAGGCACAACTAGAACAGCTGCTAACTCTTGCTTATGAGCTTTGATCACTTCTAGTGATTGAGGATTTCCATAAGTCAAAACCAAAACATCTTTCACAATGTTAGTGGGAATTCCAGGAGCAATTGGCACAATATTTAAATTTCCATCTATCATTTGTGCCTTTGCTAGCACTCCATCAAAATGACCATGATAAGAACTGGAAAATATAACAATTTTGTCACGACCTGTGACGGTGCGAGCTAGTCGAATTGCCGTCATTACGGCTTCTGTACCTGTATTTATAAAAGTTACTCGCTCCATTCCAGTTAGTTCACAAATTAACTCAGCCACCTCACCAGCTAATTTTGATTGCGAACCAAGTTGGAAGCCTTGTTCTATTTGCTTTGTTAATACTTCTCTAATGAAAGATGGATTATGACCGAAGAGATTTATTCCTAACCCCATCCTGACATCTATATATTCGTTATTATCAATATCCCACAGTTTAGAACCCAGAGAGTGCTTGCCAACAATGGGATAATACATTTCTTTGAATGACAAATGAAAATTTCCAAATTTACCAGCCTGTTGAGTATCAGCTAGAACTTGATGATAATTTTTTTTTAATAATTTTGATGTTTTTGTCCGCTTGATATAGCGTGCAATGAATTTTTCTAAATGATTTGTCAAAACTGAATTAAACATAATTCCACACTCCTCCTATTGATTTTGCAGTAGTTATTAACTGTCAAATAGTACATCAATATGGACTTAAAAACAGCACTTTAAACCCGATTTTTTTTGAGAACTTGGTAGATAAATGTATAAAAGATTAGCTAAACATGCAATTCTATATATAACCTTGTCTTTATAATAAGCTTTTTAAATAAGACTGGAAGTTATCCAAAATAAATTACTAATATCAATAAGTTTTTATAAATACTAGTCAAGACAAAATTAACTGATGTAGTAACTCAAGTTATACTAAGAGGATGTTTTAAGAGTATTTTTGTTCAGTAGCAAAATATTTTAGTTCTCCCTAAATCCCCATTAAAAAAAGGGAATTTGATTCTGCTACCCCTTTTTTGAAGCACGACTAGGGGAGATATAGAAGTACTTAAAATCACAGCTAATCAGTTTATTTTTCAAACAACCTCTAAGTACCTATTTTTGTAGCGAATATAGGTAGGTAAATACTTAAATTTAGAGCATGAATATTAACAATATTTCTTTCTAAACAGAACACATACATCACAAATTAACCTTAATTTCACTGCTTAAAAAATATTAGAATAGTGATACATGTTCTCAAAAGAGTGATCTTACTTAAAACGAATGTAACTTTTAATGTCTAAATTGGGTATACAAGTAATACCAATTTAAAAATAATTATGATAGATAAATAGGCTAAAAACCTTATATAGTAAGTTTTATTAGAATCAATAATGTAAATTTGGAAATGGTATACAAACTGGTTATTTTACTTTTAGTAAAGCAATTTAACTGGAATTGATAAGTAATCTTTTTTACTATATTCCTAGCAATTATATTTAACTTATGAAAATTCCGCATGACTGCATTGCTTACCTTACAACTACAAGATAATTCCTTTTCATCAGTGATTTAGAATTTTCATAATATGGTTATATAGCAACTAAACTAGTTGACGCTTGAAAAATATGAAGTTAGTTGAACCATAATCACAGTAGTAATTAAATTCAAGTTATTTAAAGAATAAGTTTTTCTAAAAACAGGTATAGCAATCCGATTTGATTTCTGAATTACTCGTAGAGGCAGGCAACAGGCAATAGGCAATAGGCAATAGGGAAAGCTGATAGTCATGCTTAAGGTCAAAATGTACGGAGTTTTTTCAAAAATCAAATAGGAGTCCTATATGTTTTTAATCTAGTAGAGCGATCGCGGAAATAAACATACCATTTAAAATGACGCCTAAGACACCAAGAAAAATACATTACACCTTAAAAGGGCTAGTCTTTAATCGTAACTGTTGCATTGATTTACACCCAGAGCTACATTAGCCAGTAATTCATCTGCAAGATCCAGAAGTTGGGATATGCGTTCATCACTAAGCCGATAGTATACAAAACGCCCTTGCTGTTGACGGACAACCAAATCACAACAGCGCAAACACCCAAGGTGATTGGATACATTAGACTGACTGAGTCCTGTAACTTCAACAATCTCGTTAACAGTCAGTGATCCAGAACGCAATGCATTCAGAATAGACATACGCGAGTGATCAGAAAATCCCCGAAACAGTTTGACTTTCAGATCATTTGCTTGAGTTTTGGTAATTTTTGTTTTAGCTATCATTAAATGTCTCAAAAAGTTTTACTATAGATACATATCAGGTTTCACTGATATGTTGTCTTGGTTGAGCAAGGATAGCGATCGCCATCTTTGCCAATTATCAATGATTTCATGAAATAAAGGAGAGGGTAAAGCTATGGCAACCGTAAGCCAAGTAAAATGCGCCTGTGGTTCTTGCCTGTGCGTTGTTTCTATTGAGGATGCCATTATGAAAGATGGTAAGCCTTACTGCTGTGAAGCTTGTGCAAATAGCCATCAAAGTGGTGAAGTCTGCACACAATGTCAATCTGTTTGTGGCTGTGCATCATAAAATAGACTTCTTACACGAATAGGAATATAGCAGTTCTCGATTGTGTCCAATACGTACCCCACCCCTTAATCCCCTAAGCGCTTGCGGGACTACGGTGTACACACAAGTCGAATTACCCCCCTTAATCCCCCTTGCAAAGGCTACGGTGTACACACAAGTCAAAATTTTTCATGTTGAAACTGTATCCCGCCTAGAACTAAAGTTCCAGGCTCATAGCGAAAGTCCACTCAAGTGGACTGGAACAAACTTTTTTTTGAGTCCTCTGAAGAGGACTTACGCTATGAGACTCGGAATTTATTCCGAGGCGGTACTGTTCCCTCCCCTTTGCAAGGGGAGGGTTAGGGAGGGGTAATTCGAGAACTGGTAGCAATTCGATAACTTGTGTGTACACCATAGGTTTTCGGTAGATCTCGTAAATTTACGGTCTCTACATATCCGTTTATTCATTTCTGTTTTAAGGCAGCACAACTGTAAATTTAAAACATCCAAGCTACAATATTAGCGCTTCTTTTTTTTCTTACTTTTTGCTTTACCTTGTGAAGTTGCAAAACCACCGAAACCTTTACTTGATGGCTGCTCAACAGATTCAGTAACTACAGTATTATCAAGTTCAGATTTGAACTGATTTACTTCTGTTTCACGATTATTTGTATCATTCTTTTGCTTCTGTCCCTCAAGTTTATGTTCTACTTTTTGTAGTTTTTCTACATCAGTGTTCACATCTTCAATTAATTGGATATCATCTGAAATTATATCTAGATTTTTTTCTGATTCCTCAGTATTAACTGTTTCAGATTGTTTTTCATTAACAGCAATATCTTGTGTTTGATGTGTTTGAGAAATATTTTCGGTTTGCGTTACATCATCAGTAGAAGTATCCTCAATTTGAAATTCTTCGCTAACAGCAATATTTTCGGTTTGCGTTACATCATCAACAGAAGTATCTTCAATTTGCGATTCTTCACTAATGGCAATATTTTCGGTTTGAGAAATATTTTCGGTTTGCGTTAAATCATCAGCAGAAGTATCTTCAATTTGAAATTCTTCGCTAACAGCAATATTTTCGGTTTGAGAAGTATTTTCAGTTTGCATTAAATCATCAGCAGAAGTATCCTCAATTTGCGATTCTTCGCTAACAGCAATATTTTCGGTTTGAGAAGTATTTTCAGTTTGCATTAAATCATCAGCAGAAGTATCCTCAATTTGCGATTCTTCGCTAACAGCAATATTTTCGGTTTGCGTTAAATCATCAGTAGACAAATTATCTATTTGAGATACTCCATCTAAACCAATATCTGTAAATACCACTATTTCATCTGAATTAATACCTAAAATTTTACACACATCATCCCAACTACCTGTTATCTCATCAGGTACACTTTGTCCTACAAAAGCACTTTTAATTATTGTTGCGGATTCTACTGCTTGTAATTCAATCAATGAAGCAACAAGAAAACCATTAAGTTCTTGAGGATTTTGAGCAAATAATTTCAATTGTTGAGTAAGTACAGTAATACATTTTTGACGTGCATGGGGATGCTGCTTGCAGATTTCTTCTAAACAATGGATAGCAGTAATACGCGGAAAAATTCCGTGGGATTCATCAGCTAAATAAGCTTGTAATCTGGGGATAGCAATTTCACCAAACATCCCATAAGCTTTAGGCATTTCTTCGTTTACCCAATCGCTATCTTCTAGCTCATGAAATAGCTGCATCAATGGTTCTATTGCTACTTCTGCGCGTAATTGTCCTAATGCACGCCACGCGTGGATTTGTCCCCAAACCTCTAAACTTCCAGAATTTACACCATTCAATCTTTTATCAACTGCCATCCTGATTAATTCAGGGATATGTTCTGTATCCAAACCTAATTCTGCGATATAGTTATACTCGTTTGTAATTTTATGGTAATCACTCAAAGTTAGTAGTTTTTCTACAGGTGGTTGATAAATGGTGCGATTCTTCATCTGAAACAGTTTTACTCAACAATCAAATAACCGACTATAGCAGAAATTTACCTTTAGAGGCTATCTATAAAGTAAATCTTAAGTAGAGTGCGTGATAGCGAAGCCATAACCCACTATGTTATCGAGTGGTGCGTTAGCTGATATCTTGCACCTACCCCATATACCACCATGCATAACACAAGTCCGTTGAAACTGACTAAAACACTCCCTTAGTCAGATAAATCTGACTTTAGCTATTAGCTAAAAAAATTATTTTTTGGCGGTATTAAAATCTGGTGCAAGATCTGAATCAATACTGCTCGGATAAGACAAATCTATTGACATTTAAACCCACCAGAGACGCGATATATTGCGTCTGGTACAACCCCAAAATTATACGGTTTGGGAGATGCTGATATTTTTTGTGTTTCCCCAATGGGTAACTTCTGATTATTTAGAAATCAAAGCAAATTTACTTGCAGGATATCGATCGCACAGAGAATTAAGTATTGAGATTGAAACACAATTACCATTATTTATTGCAGCCCGATGTATTCTTGCTGTTTTATGGTTTGTATTTTTAATTTTTAATTGTTCAAACCTTCCCTAAGTATGACTATTAATCTTTCCTTCTGATAGATGATCTAGCTAAGATTAAACCCCTAATATCTTTGGTGAATCAGGGAAATTCTTGCTTGGGTAGTTGGGAGAATATAGGTTATGCGCTGGGAATTCGGTCGTAGAAGTACTAACGTTGAAGATAGACGTGGAAGTCGAGTTTCTGCACCTGTGGTGGGGGGTGGAATTGGAGCTGTGGTTTTGGCGGTGATTGTTGCGTTATTGGGAGGCGACCCCAGTATCATATTTGATCAAACACAAACACCGAGCGATCGCTCTTCTCAAACACAACGTCCCGCAACGGAAGATCAGGCGGCTGATTTTGTTTCGGTTGTTCTAGCTGATACAGAAGATACCTGGAGTAAATTGTTTCAGCAAAGTGGAAAGACTTATGTAGAGCCGAAGTTAGTGCTTTTTTCAGATGCAGTCAAATCTGCTTGTGGTTTCGCGCGATCGGCAGTTGGCCCCTTCTATTGTCCCGCCGATCAAAACCTTTACATTGATCTTAGCTTTTATCAAGACTTAAAAAATAAATATCAAGCACCAGGTGATTTTGCTCAAGCTTATGTGATTGCTCACGAAGTCGGACATCATGTCCAGAATCTCATGGGTATTTCCAGTCGCGTCAGTAGATTACAGCGTCAAACTAATGAAGTAGAAGCCAATCAACTTTCAGTACGACAGGAATTACAAGCCGACTGTTTTGCTGGTGTTTGGGCGTATCATGCTGATCAATCACGACAAATTCTCGAAGCTGGCGATGTCGAAGAAGCACTAAATGCTGCAAGCGCCATCGGAGACGATCGCTTGCAAAGTCAGTCAAAAGGATATGTTGTTCCAGAGTCTTTTACTCATGGTAGTTCAGCCCAGCGAGTGCGGTGGTTCAAACGGGGTATTCAGACAGGTAATCCAGCACAATGTGATACTTTTGCAGTTTCAAATCTCTAGAATTTGAAAAAACCCGCCTGCGATTTCAATCCCAGTCTCATAGCTAAAGTCTGAACTTGATGAACTAAGTACCTAAACAGAATTAATTACACATCTTGTTTCTAAGAGTGCCTATTGCCTATTGCCTATTGCCTGTCTCCACGAATGAATTTAATTTTGTGCGACTACTTATCTTATCGTAGGGGCATTCCGGCCGTACTCTATGAGAAGCCGCGATCGCGTCTACATGAACGTTGATCACAAAAATTATCTGATCTATAGAAAATATTTAAGCATTTGGTTAGAAATACTCTAACGTTTCTTATGAAAACTTTGTGATCTATAGAAAACATTCAAGTATTTGTTAGAAATGCTTTAACGTTTCTTATGATGACTTTGTGATCTATAAAAAACGTTTAAGTATTTATTAGAAAAACTTTAATATTTTTTATGAAAACTTGGAAACTTATAAAAATCATTAAAGTTTTTATTAAAAAGCTTTAATGTTTATTATGAATGAGACAATATTTACATAAATGTGAAAGCAAACGCAAATAACAATTAAATTTATAGTAGTTCTCGGTTGTGTCCAATACGTACCCCACCCCGTAAGCGGCTACGGTGTACACACAAGTCAAAATTTTTCATGTTGAAACTGTATCCCGCCTAGAACTAAAGTTCCAGGCTCATAGCGCAAGTCCACTCAAGTGGACTGGAATAAACTTTTTTTTGAGTCCTCTTCAGAGGACTTGCGCTATGAGACTCGGAATTTATTCCAAGGCGATACAGATGCGCTCAACCTAGATTTGTGTGTACACCGTAGCCCGCAAGCGGGGAGGGGAGGTTTTGCGTCAGCAAAGCCGGAGTGGGGTTCCGACTCAATACTGCTCGGATAAGACAAATCGATTGACATTTAAAACATGTAGAGACGTTGCAGTGCAACGTCTCTACATGCCCAAAATTACGACGACAAATCCTTAACCGAGCAGTATTGGGTTCCGACTGTATTGCAATCGAGAGAGAATGGCAAGTGAAACAAAATGTAACTTGACTCTCAATGCTGACGGGAACTCCCCGAACTTACAGGGAAATTGGGACGAGTTTTGGATATTTGTTACTCATTTTTAAGATCATAGTAGTAGATTTACTAGCTCGTATGGGTGTTTAATAAACAACAGAATCAACCAGGATTTTACTGTTAAAAATAGAGTAATTAATATGCGATCGCTCTTCGTTATCTTACCTCTAGTTAGTTTGGGCTGGCTTGCATCTATTAATACCGTCAGAGCGCAAGAAGTTTCAAGCGATGGAAGTTTATCTACAACTGTTACTAAAACTGTTACTAACTCCAATGACTTAAATTTTACGATTGAGAATGGCAATAGAGCCGGGGGAAACCTTTTTCACAGCTTTAGCCAATTTTCTGTTCCTAATGGTGGTTCGGCTGTATTCCAAAATCCTGTCGATGTGCAGAATATCATCAGTCGGGTGACGGGTGGGTCGATATCTAATATTGATGGTTTGATTCGTGCTAATGGTAGCGCGAATTTATTTTTAATTAATCCTGCGGGTATAGCTTTTGGGCCGAATGCTAGCCTCAGCATCGGTGGTTCGTTTTTTGCCACAACGGCTAACAGTTTGTTGTTTGGTGATGGGGTGGAGTTTAGTGCTACGAATTTGGCAACACCACCAGTGTTAACTGTGAATATTCCGATTGGATTAAGGTTTCGGGATAATCCAGGGAGTATTCAGGTACAGGGTGATGGTCGAGGGCTAAGATCAACAACCGATTTAATAGATACTACAGATGGCTTGCGAGTGCAACCCGATAAAACCCTAGCTTTAGTAGGTGGAAATATTAGCTTAGAGGGAGCAACGCTTAAGACTGCTGGCGGACGGATAGAATTAGGCAGTGTTGCTGGAGAAGGTCAAGTCAGTCTCACTCCAATTAACAAAGGATTTTCCTTGGGTTATGATGCTGCAACAAACTTGGGCAATATTCAACTATCAAAACAAACAGCAGTTGATGCAAGTGGTGATGGTGCTGGTGATATGCAAGTAGTAAGTCAGCGCCTTACTCTCACCGATGGTTCCTCAATTGAGGCAGGTACTCTAGGTTCTCAAAGCGGAGGTACTTTAGTAGTCAATGTTCCAGAGTCAGTAGACATCTCCGACAACTATCAAAGCCTTTATGTGACTAGCTCTTAGGGTGCAAATGCAAGCATTGCGATTCAGCTAGTCTATACGAATAAATAAGGGTTTGAGATAATTCTTGTAGAGAAC
>JAESGT010000062.1_pt1 | contig 41716 bp, 36 predicted proteins | sample 9266261 | NCBI WGS metagenome assembly JAESGT01 (sample SAMN15741584, study PRJNA653494) | algae metagenome | isolation source: Pelatocladus maniniholoensis HA4357-MV3 and co-occurring heterotrophs from... | place: USA: Maniniholo cave near Haena, Hawaii | collected 2009-07-28 | reverse complement strand
TTCGAGTATTTTTTCTGATGTCGCTTCTGGTTTCAGATTTTTTCTTGCCATTGATGCAGCCCTTTTTATCTGTAATCCTTACGTTACCAGATTTTTGCTCTTCTCTAGCAAGTTTTACCGCTCTAGGAAAAAAAAGGCCGTCCTTGGTGGCAAAAAATCCCACTCACATTACAAATTATTATTGCCTTAATATTGGCGATCGCAGTCGGATTTTTACTAGGTGCAGGCAACCCCAGCCCAGCAAATGAAGCCCTAATCAAGAACCTGGCTATTCCCGCCGAGTTAATACTTAAGGCTCTGCGCGCCCTAGCTCCGCCGTTGATTTTGGTAGCAGTGCTGCATACTTTCATGACGGCAAATATTCCTGGTACTGCTGGACGACGTTTGGCGGTGCTACTGCTCACCAATACTACAGTAGCAATATTTATCGGACTTTTGGTAGCAAATCTCCTGCGCCCTGGTACATGGGGACGTTTGTCGGCTCCAGGTGGTACAGGTACAGGTTTGCCACAGGAAAAATTCGATCCCTGGGGGCTGATTCAAGATGCAATCCCAAAAGCAATTCTTGAGCCTTTAGTCAATAACAATGTCATCCAGTTAATTGTAATTGCTCTGTCTTTTGGTATTGTTCTACGTGCCATTAAATCAGAGATGGTGACACAAGGTAAGAATGAATACAAGCCCATTGAAAATGTAATTTCAATTTTGTTTGAGGCTGTGATCCGTATCCTAAACTGGGTGATAAGTTTAGTACCCTTGGCTGTTTTTGGTATTGTCGCCTCTACAGTTGCCAAAGAAGGTTTCGAGCCGTTTATATCTTTGGGAGCCTTTATTTTGGCGGTGTTAGTAGCACTGGTGCTACAAGCTTGCTACTACCTGAGTAGAGTTAAATTTGGTTCTTGGGTAAAACCAGTTAATTTCTTGCGTGGTGGTTCCGACGCCTTTGTGATGGCTTTTTCCACATCTTCTTCCGGGGCAACAATGCCCGTCACCTTTGAAGTTTTGCAAACAAAAATCGGCTTACGGGAATCTTCCGCAGCTTTGGGAGCATTAGTCGGAGCGAATTTCAATAATGATGGTACGGCTCTTTACGAGGCAATGTCTGCTTTATTTATTTCTCAAGTATTGGGACAACATTTAAATATTGGGCAACAACTTCTTGTCGTTCTCACTTCGATTTTTGCTTCAGTCGGTGCGGCTAACATTCCTAATGCTGGACTAGTGACTATGACTCTCGTCTTTACTTCCGTAGGTTTGCCTACACAATATATTGCCGTACTTGTAACCGTAGACTGGTTTTTGGATCGCTGTCGTACTGCTATTAATGTGATGGGAGATATGACTGTCAGTGCTTTACTCGATGGTAAGAAGGATAGGGGATAGGGGATAGGGGATGAATCAGTTAACAGTTAACAGTTAACAGTGATCACTGATTAGTTGTCCTCCTTGTCCCCGAACGCGAGTACATCTCCTCTGGAGAATCCTCGATCCCCGATCACTATTCCCTAACTAAAAAAAGGCCCCTTAGCGTCACATTCCCTCCTCCAGCATTTTTTGAGAAGTTCTATTCTGTAGAGATGAGCGAAGCGTCGAGGATTCAATACCAATTTGGTATTAGAACTAAACAAAGGCTGATTCAGATATTGCAACAGAGGGAATTTGAGCTTGGTGTGTTTTGGAGTCATAGGAGCAAGACAATATATAAGATAAAACTTCGTCGCGGTAGAGAGCATCCATTTTGAAAGATGCCAATTACTTATTGCCTAGTTAAACCGTACACAATGTATATTCAGTTGTCTTTGGGGCAATTGCGGAAAAAAAGGGAAGCTAATTGCTCAATTTTGTATGTTATTTTTTTATAGGTATCTTAAGTAACCATTTAAAATTATGAATTAACATAAATATATAAGAATAAGTGGTTAACTGACTGTCTATTCTAGCTTTCATAGAATCTATCCGGAATTCTTCCGATCCTCCTGACAGTGACTAGTTTGTAAACCTATCTCTACAATCCTATATACCTATTCTTTTCCTACGGTAATTTGGAGCTTGCGTCAATAGAGATTTCGTAAAGGCGATCGCTTATTAAAGTGATTTCCCAAGTGCTATTAGTTATATTTTTTACAATTAGAGATAGATATTTGGTGTTATCCTTACAAACAAACTCAAGGAATAGCCTGGTAAGGTGAATCTGGCTGTTGACATTCTCAGCCAATATCACAGCCAGGAAGGTCCTCAAAACTGGGAGCATCCCAATTTTTTCAAAATACCATAAAGCAAAGGGTTTAAACCCTTTGCTAATAGCGCAAGTCGTCTTCAGACGACTTCATAAAATCAAACAGTCTGCTTCAGCAGAGTTTCACTATGAGACTGCGATTTCAATCGCAGGCGTTTTTTGAACATTTGGGATGCTCCCTCAAAACTTGGCTTTGGTGTTCAGAATTGCCACCAAGCGTGTTGGGAAATGGGGAAAAATCGCTCTTCCCAATGCCCAATTTAAGGTAGTGTTTTCAATGTGATAGTAAATTTTTTCTATTCAAGCGAATATATTAGTATAAATTTAATACCATTTCCATATGAAGATGCATAGAAAGAACCCCACCGCCTTGGCACCTCCCCTTACCAAGGGGAGGTTGGGAGGGGTTAAAATAATGTGCAGCTTCATATTTAATTGGTATAAGCAATATTTTTATTTTTAAACATATGAGTTTTAGCGTCTGGATTAATAGATTGCTACTAATTTCTTTGATGCTTATATCTTTAACTGTTGTTCTTGTTGTAGGGAAAGCAAATTTACAGTCAAATAGCAGCAACCCATCAAGTACAGATTTAGATCTTGCTGCTTGGAGTCCAGCCAAAGTACAGCTACAAGCAGCGAACGAGCAGGAAGAGGAATTTCAAGACTCTTCCAAATCATTAACAAAAACTGATTCAACTCCCAAGCTTGAATCAAAGAATAAACAAGCAGACAAACTGCAAAAGTCTCCGACGCCATCTTCCACTAATAAGCCTGTATCAACAAATAAGCAAGCAGAACAATTACAAAATATTCCTCAATATTCGTTTAAAACGACTAAAGCTTTTAAACAATATACACCCAGTTATGAAATTGCTTTAGCCAACCCAAGTAATTATGGAGAACGTTTTACTACAGATATAAATGGTGTACCACTTAACAATCAAGCCATTATAGTACTTCACGAAACCAGCGATTCTGCATCTAGTGCGATTAATACCTTTCAAGCGCCTCATACTGATGAAAACAAGCAAGTAAGCTACCATAGCTTAATTACCCTAAATGGGACAATTATCTATATAGTCCCACCGGACAAACGTGCTTTTGGTGCTGGTAACTCAGTTTTTGATGGATCAAATGGATCAGAAACTGTACAAACTAATCCTGGTTTAGAACCATCGGTGAATAATTTTGCTTATCACGTCTCTCTAGAAACACCACTAGAAGGTCGTAACAATGAACCATATCATATCGGTTACACCGATGCACAATATTATTCTCTAGCTTGGTTAATCGCTCAGAGTAGCGTTCCAGATGAGCGCATTACTACCCATCGAGATGTAGATCGTTCAGGTACAAGAATCGATCCCCGCAGTTTTGATTTTGATAAGTTTTTTAATTTACTTCATTCTTTTCGTCAGTCGATTTCTTGAACAGGAATCGGGGATTGGGGATTGGGGATTGGTGTTTATTCCTCCCTTATCTCCCTTCCCAATTTTGACTTTTGACTTTTGATTTGTTTTGTCCGCGATTCCCGATTCCCGATTCCTTTAAAGATGAAAACTATATATTTTCTGTGTTTCCAACTGTTCACAACAAATTGATGAAGGTAAAGTATCTGCTGAGAAAGTCTGGCGATCTAGTTGCACTTGCAAATTACTCAGGGGATCGACACCAGGAGAAATCAAAAACTCTAGCTTTTGTATATAAGGTAGACTGACAACATAATCAAGAATTTGCCCGATCGCCTGCACATAAGGATGATTTTTTTGTTTGTACCAGTCATGAGTTGCTAGTTGTGATTGATCAAAACCCAGATGTACTGTTAAAGATGGTTTGTCAAACAAGGCGATCGCTAAGGGACGTGCTTCTTCTTGTAACAATAAATCATGACTTTTGGCTAAATGACGCAGTTTCTCCAAGCGTTCGTAGCGTTCTGTCACTGCTTGTGGATCATCTTCCCAGTGGATCGCCATTGTCAGCAAATATGTTTGCAGCAGCATGTGACCCAATTTTTTCGCTTTTGTACTCAGGTAATAGGAGTTGTAGTCATTAGCTTCTATTAATAATGGCACGCGATCAACTACTTCCAAGCTATAACCTTTTAATCCCGCAATTTTACGAGGATTGTTGGTAATCAAACGTATTTTATGTACACCTAAATCCATGAGCATTTGCGCTCCCATGCCGTAGTTACGCAAATCCGCCGGAAATCCCAAGCGCTCATTAGCCTCAACTGTATCCAGCCCCATGTCTTGTAATGAGTAGGCTTTTAATTTATTAATCAGTCCAATTCCTCGTCCTTCTTGGCGTAGGTATACTACAACACCTTGTCCTGCATTTTCAATCATTTTCAAGGCTGCTTGTAGTTGCATCCGACAATCACAACGCAGAGAACCCAAAGCATCACCTGTTAAGCATTCTGAGTGCATTCGCACCATAACTGGCTCATCTTTAAACGTCGCTGGATCACCTTTAACAATTGCTACATGCTCAGTATTATCCAATGTATGGCGATATGCATAAATATTAAATTGTCCAAACTGACTAGGCAATTTGGTGACAGTTTCGCGAATAATCAAGCGATCGTGCTGAAGACGGTAGCTGATTAAGTCCGCAATACTGATAATCTTTAAGTTATGAAGTTGAGCATACTTAATTAATTGTGGTAATCGCGCCATCGAGCCATCAGGATTTTGAATCTCACAAATGACTCCTGCTGGGTATAGCCCTGCTAATCGAGCTAAATCAACACCTGCTTCTGTATGTCCGGCTCTTTTTAATACACCTCCCTGCTTGGCACGTATGGGGAAGATGTGACCAGGGCGGCGTAAATCGCTGGGTTTTGTGGTAGGGTTGATAGCTACTTGGATCGTTTTGGCACGATCTTCCGCAGAAATACCTGTAGTTACACCTAGATGAAAGCCAGCATCTATGCTTATAGTAAAGGCTGTTTGATTGTCGTATGTAGTATTATGACTTTCGGTAACAACATTACTCACCATCAAAGGCAAGTCTAGTTCATCAAGGCGATCGCCCGTCATCGCAAGACAAATCAACCCCCGCGCTTCTACCGCCATGAAATTGATTGTGTCTGGAGTCGCAAATTGAGCAGCACAAATCAAATCGCCTTCATTTTCTCGGTTTTCGTCATCTACTACCACAATGACACGGCCAGCTTTCAAATCTGCCAAAGCGGCGTCAATTGAATCAAATTCAAAGGCTTGGGTTGAAGTTGTCTTGATCTGAGACACAGATTTTAGCTACCAAAGGTAAATTTTTTTTACAAATCCTATTTTTCAGATTGTACCCTAGTCATTAGTCATTGGTCATTGGTTTTCATGCAAACGAGCAGAGCTATGTTTTCATGCGCCGTGGGATGAGTTATTTTTTCATATAACATAGCGAAAAAGTCTACGGCTAAAATTAGGTTTTAGTACTTAAATTCAGCAACAGTTCAAAATCATCAGGGGTTAGCATTCAATTTTGCGCCGTCATATGCTAAGAGCTAATAGCTTTGAGCTAAAGCGTCAATTGTTGATAGCTGACAACAGGTTAACCAAAAGCGGATAAGGATCTTATTATCATGGGCAATTTTAGACGCGTAACCGTTGGAATTGTAGGCGCGTCAGGCTATGGTGGTGTTCAGTTGGTGCGTCTACTGATTGATCATCCAGAAGTAGAACTTGTTTACTTAGGTGGTGATAGCACTGCTGGTAAGCTGTTTGGGGATATATATCCACATTTAGCTCATACAGTCAATCTATCGATAGAAGCAGTAGATCCAGAAATTATTGCTGACCGTTGTGAAGTAGTTTTTCTCTCGGTACCGAATGGTCTGGCTTGCCAACTTGCTCCAAAATTATTAGAAAAAGGATGTCTAGTACTCGATTTGAGTGCTGACTATCGATTTAGCAACTTGGCAACTTACACAGCTTGGTATGGCAAACAACGGCAAGATAATGCTACTGCTGCAACAGCAGTGTATGGACTACCAGAATTGTATCGCGATCGCATTGCCGAAGCCCAATTAGTCGGGTGTCCTGGTTGCTACCCTACCGCTAGTCTGCTTGCAGTATCTCCACTCCTCAAACAAGGGTTAATCATCCCCGAAACAGCCATTATTGATGCTAAATCTGGCACATCGGGCGGTGGGAGGGAAGCTAAAATCAACATGTTATTAGCCGAAGCAGATAATTCCCTCGCAGCTTATAGTGTCGCCCGTCACCGTCATACACCGGAAATTGAGCAGATTTGCAGCGAACTAGCAGGTCATGAACTCACCATACAATTTACTCCGCATCTGATTCCGATGGTACGTGGCATTTTATCCACGGTGTATGCTTCCTTACGCGATCCTGGCTTAGTCAGAGATGACTTAATTACCATTTATAGAGCCTTTTATCGCAACTCTCCTTGGGTAAGAATTTGTGATCCTGGTATTTACCCCCAAACCAAATGGGCTTGTGGTAGTAATCTTTGTTATATCGGTATAGAAGTTGACCCACGCACAGGCAGAGCGATCGTGATGTCAGTGATCGACAATCTCATCAAAGGGCAAGCAGGTCAAGCAATTCAGTGTATGAACATCATGATGGGTTGGGATGAAACCTTGGGATTACCGAAGTTGGGTTTTTATCCGTAATGGGGATCGGGGATTGGGGATTGGGGATTGGGGATTGGGAAGAAACTTGTTAAATAATTCCCCCTTGTCCCCTTGTCCCCTTATCCCCTTGTCCCCGATCCCCGTTCCCTATTTTGGCCCCATACCTACCACACCAGCATATACGGCGCGATCGCCTAATTCATCTTCAATTCGCAGCAAACGGTTGTATTTTGCAACTCGTTCACTGCGACAAAGAGAACCTGTTTTGATTTGGCCAGCACGAGTGGCGACAGCAAGATCAGCGATTGTTGTGTCTTCTGTTTCACCAGAACGATGGCTGATCACTGATCGCAAACCGTTGCGAGTTGCCAAGTCAATGGTTTCCAAAGTTTCGGTTAGTGAACCAATTTGATTAAGTTTAATCAGAATTGCGTTACCAGCTTTGAGATCAATACCCTTTTGTAGACGAGTGGCGTTCGTAACAAACAAATCATCTCCTACCAACTGGACGCGATCGCCTAACTTCTGGGTGAGTAATTGCCAATTTTGCCAGTCTTCCTCGTGCAACCCATCTTCAATTGACACAATCGGATATTGATCAACTAGTTGAGCGAGATAGTCAACAAACTCAGCTGGTGAGTGGGGCTTACCATCATAAACATACTGCCCATCTTTGTAAAACTCACTAGCAGCCACATCCAACGCCAAAGCTACTTGTTCCCCTGGTTTGTAACCAGCTTTTTCAATCGCAGCAACCAGCAATTCTAAAGCCACTTGATTTGACTCTAAATTAGGTGCAAAACCGCCTTCATCTCCCACACCAGTAAGTAAACCCTTCTCATCTAATACCTGGCTAAGGGTAGCGAATACCTCCGCACCCCATCGTAACGCTTCTCGGAAAGACAACGCCCCGATGGGAACGACCATAAATTCTTGAAAATCCACATTATTTGCTGCATGGGCGCCACCATTAATGACATTCATTAATGGCACAGGTAACAAATTCGCTAAAGGCCCACCCAAATAACGATATAAAGGAATATCTAAAGACTCAGCCCCTGCTTTGGCTGCTGCTAAAGAAACTGCCAAAATCGCATTCGCACCCAGATTAGACTTGTTAGGAGAACCATCGAGAGTAATCATCGTGCGGTCAAGGAATTCCTGATTCAGGGCATCCATATGTAATAATTTTGGGACAATTATCTCCTTGAGATTTTGCACTGCTTTGAGTACTCCCTTACCCCCATAACGACTTTTGTCTCCATCGCGTAATTCGTGGGCTTCAAAAGTGCCAGTTGACGCACCACTCGGAACCTGCGCCAGTCCCACAGCACCATTCATTAAATGTACTTCTGCTTCTACTGTTGGTCTACCCCGCGAGTCAAGAATTTCGCGAGCCACAATTGCTTCAATAGCAGTATCAATCATCTATTTCTTTGTCCTTTTTGTGAATTAGTTTTTACCGCTAACACAAACACTCACAGTGGCTAGCCCGACTATCTAGCATAGGCTGTTGAAGGATTATTAAGGCAGAGATTAACGAAGATTTTAGGGGTTAGGATTTGAGACTAAGGATTGGGTATCACATACTCAGGCATAATCTATCTATCGTAGTTCCCAGTTATTCAATTTCTGTGTATCAAACCACAGTTCAATATAGATACACATCGATAAATTAAGAATGATTGATTGTTGATTATTGGCTGGAAATCAATTAATAGTTTGTCCCCCTTGTCCTCCTTGTCCCCTCCCCCACTTCCCCTACGGTGTACACACAAGTTATCGAATTGCTACCAGTTCTCGAATTACCCCTCCCTAACCCTCCCCTTGCAAAGGGAGGGAACACTTTCCCCCCTTTGCAAGCTGCGGTGTACACATAAATCCTCTGATCCCCCTAAATCCCCCTTTTTAAGGGGGACTTTGATTCTAGTTCCCCCTTTTTTAAGGGAGGTTAGGGGGGATCAAAACGCTACTAGGCAACTTTATAAGACTTCTGTGTACACCGTAGCCCTTTGCAAGGGGGGATTAAGCAGGGTGGTTTCATACAAGCAGAGAAAAATTAAAATCTTCTTTTAAAGCCTCTCCCCTTAATAAGGGGAGAGGTTTGGAGAGGGGTAAAAATCTATGCTTCAAAACGAGAAATACACACTTCCATATTTTTCTTTTTTCGTATGAAACCACCCTGCTTTGCAAGGGGGGATTAAGTAATTCGACTTGTGTGTACACCGTAGCCCCCACTTCCCTCACGAGTTTCTCATCTTTTACCTGTAGCCTGCAAATATAACTCTGTCAACCGCAGTTGCATGTTGGAAAAGGCTCGGTGTAGTTGCCTAAATATCAATACTTTACTGATCTATAGGATTCCTATTTGATTTTTGAACAAAACTCAGTACACATCTAGCTTCCTTTTTTTCTTTCTTTCCCTATTGCCTATTGCCTATTGCCTGCCTCCACGAGTAAATTCATTAATCAAATCGGATTGCTATACATACATTAGTTACAGAGAAAAAACTATGACTCAAAATAAAACCGATTCATACATGTCACTAATGCAGATTCCCGCCGGATATCTCAACATTATGGGTTATGTGGATGAATCTGAAGTGAATGGGCCTGGATGTCGTGCTGTGGTTTGGGTACAAGGATGCTTGCGGGAATGTCCCGGTTGCTTTAACACAGAATCTTGGTCATTTGAGATGAATCAACTTGTAACCATAGATCATCTTGCAGAAAAAATTCTCAGTAATCCCCGCAATCAAGGTGTGACTTTTTCTGGTGGTGAACCCTTTTGGCAAGCGGCGGCGTTGGCAAGTGTGGCGCGCAAAGTTAAAGCGGCGGGACTCAATGTGATGTCATTTAGTGGTTTTACTTTAGAGCAATTACAATCTGAATACGCTCCTGCTGGGTCTCAAGAATTACTAGATCAGTTAGATATACTTATTGACGGTCCCTACATTGAATCATTAGCACTAAATTCACCCAATTCTCCTGTTTCATCTAGCAATCAACGGGTTCACGTTTTCAATCCAGCTTTGCAAGATAACATTTCTTGGGCAAGCGATCAAATCGAAATTCATATTTTTAAAGATGGTAGCCGACTTGTAACTGGTTACCGGGGAAAGTTGGAATTGGAAGATTAGGAGATAGGTTTGGCACAGCAACATGTGATCTAACGACAGCATGTTGTGATCTAACGACAGCATGTTGTGATCTAACGACAGCATGTTGTGTCATAACGACAGCATGTTGTGTCATAACGACAGCATGTTGTGATCTAACGACAGCATGTTGTGTCATAACGACAGCATGTTGTGTCATAACGACAACTTGTTGTGTCATAACGACAGCATGTTGTGTCATAACGACAACTTGTTGTGTCATAACGACAGCATGTTGTGATCTAAGGAGGTGATTTAAGAGTGTTGGCAGTTTAGAATATTTAGAGAACAATCACGACCAATCACCACAACCGGAGATAGTTATGCGACTTCTACACACAATGCTGCGTGTTGGCAATTTGGAAGAATCGCTGAAGTTCTATTGTGAAATTTTGGGAATGAAATTGCTGCGGCAAAAAGATTATCCAGGGGGAGAATTTACTCTGGCTTTTATTGGTTATGGTGAAGAAAGCGACCACACAGTTATTGAATTAACTTATAACTGGGGCGTAGATAAGTATGATTTGGGTAATGCCTATGGTCACATTGCCATCGGAGTCGATGATATTTATGGGACGTGTGAAGAAATTAAAAAACGTGGTGGAAAAGTAGTACGAGAACCAGGGCCAATGAAACATGGTTCTACGGTCATTGCTTTTGTAGAAGACCCAGATGGGTATAAAGTAGAACTTATTCAACTGGGTACTCAAGGTTCTACTGCCAAACAGGAAGAACAAAAACTTGTAACTCAGTAATTCTCAAACAGAATTGCAGGAGTATATAATTGAGCGTCAAGCAATGCCGACAATGGAGGATTCATTCGCCAAAAATCTTAGCGGGGGGTTTAGTCGGTTGGGGCTTTTTTACCCACACTTGCTTACCCTCAAGGGCGGATTCTCTGCTAATTCAACAGCCACCAGAAACTCAAAACCCTGACTTAAGTTTACAAGCGGCGATGCCAGAGGTGAATACACCCACAAATAAAAAAGTGGAAGTATTACCTCCAGATATTGATACTAGTGCTTGGCAAACAGAGTTTTCAGCGATCGCAAATTCTGAATTGTCAGTACAAAATGAATCATTTAATAGTCCCGACCTCAATTCTGACTTGCTAACACAGCAAACTTCTGTCTCAGAATTGTCTGATGTCAAGCCTACAGACTGGGCTTATCAAGCATTAGTATCACTCATGGAAAAATATGGTGTCATCTCTGGTTATGCAGATGGCACTTTTGGTGGTAATCGTCCTCTTAGTCGTTATGAGTTTGCTGTCGCTCTGGCGACTACCTTATCTAAGGTTGAAGATATTATTGCTAATAGTATGAGCGATCGCTTTATCCAAGAAGACATGGTTGTCTTACGGCGATTGCAAAAAGAATTTCGTTCGGCTTTGGATGATTTAAACCAACGTGTTGATGGTTTAGAAGCACGCAACAGCGAATTACAAGCACATCAATTTTCTACGACTACGAAATTACATGGTGAAGCTATTATTGCTTTGAGTGATGGTACTGATGCTAACAAAACTGTAATTTCTCGTACGCGCCTAACCCTTTCTACTAGCTTCAATCAACAAGACCTACTGCTAACTCAACTAGAAGCTGGTAACAATGGTGGTGATGCGATTGGTTTGGCACAAAAAGATGATGATAACCTGCTAGGAACTACTGGTTTAATTGCCGATGGTGGTGGACTTGATTATGTAGAAGTAGACTCTGATCTCAAGTTGAGACGCTTACATTATAGTTTTCGTCCTTCCGAAGATGTGGCGGTGACAGTGGGTGCAAAAATGTCACCACGAGATTTTATTGATCACAATAAATATGCTAATAACGAAGCCGTTGATTTTAGTTCTAGCTTCTTTTTAAATAATCCTCTGATTGTCCAAAATCAAATTGATCGCAATGGGGGTGCAGGTGCTGCTGTGCAGTGGAGTCCAGGTGATGGTGAATTTACGCTGCGATCGCTTTACATTGCTGCTGATGCTGACCAAGCAAATTCTACCAGTACAGAAGGGGGCTTATTTGGCGATCGCTATCAAGCCAGTGTAGAAGTCGAATATTCGCCCAGCGACAAACTAGCCTTGAGACTGCAATATACAAACGCTCTGATTAATAATACAGATATTAATGCCTTTGGTGTCAATGCCGAGTATAGCCTCAACCGGAATGCAGGCATTTTTGGACGCTTCGGATTTGGTAACTACAATGGATATAATACCGCTATTGATGAGGATTTAGATTTACATCCGGTGACATGGGCTATAGGTGTGGGTTTCCGCAACCTCTTACTTCCCGGTACTGTTGCGGGTGTGGCGATCGGTCAACCTTTTGTCAGCGAAGATTTAGGAAATGCGACTCAGACAAATTATGAAGCCTTTTACAATCTCCAACTTAGTGACAATCTTAGTATCACCCCAATATTTTCACTAGTAACAAACGCCGATAACGACAGTTCTAACGGTACTATTTGGCAAACCACCCTTAGAAGTGTATTCTCGTTTTGAATTGAGGGATTGGGGATTGGGGATTGGGAATTGGGGATTGGGAAGAGACTTGTTAAATAATTCTCCCTTGTCCTCCAAGTCCCTGATCCCCGATCCCCTACCCCCAGTCCCTAAAATCATACGTATAAAGATGCAGCCTACAGATCCAGATAAATTTACAGATAAAGCTTGGGAAGGGATTGTCAAATCTCAGGATATAGTACGTGCTTATCAACAACAGCAATTAGATGTAGAACATTTAATAATTGCTCTATTACAACAAGAAAATGGGTTAGCAGCAAGAATTCTGAACCGTGCTGGTGTGGATGCTAGCCGTTTGCTACAGCAACTAGAGGATTATATCCGGCGTCAGCCCAAAATTGGCAGAAGTGATCAGCTTTATTTAGGACGTTCTTTAGATAATCTCTTAGATTTAGCCGAAGAAGCAAGAGTACGCATGAAGGATTCTTACATATCTGTAGAACATATCCTGGTGGCTTTTGTAGAAGATGAACGTGTCGGGCGACGGATAGTTAAAAACTTTAATCTAGATACTACTAAGCTCGAAGCTGCTATTAAATTAGTTCGTGGTAGCCAAAAAGTGACAGATCAAAATCCAGAGTCTCGCTATGAAGCTTTGCAAAAATTTGGTAGAGACTTGACAGAACAGGCAAAAGCTGGAAAACTCGACCCGGTAATTGGGCGAGATGACGAAATTCGGCGCTTGATTCAGGTATTGTCCCGACGTAGTAAAAATAACCCTGTTTTGATTGGTGAACCAGGAGTTGGTAAGACTGCGATCGCTGAAGCTTTAGCACAACGCATTATCAATGGTGATGTCCCCGAATCTTTGAAAAATCGCCAACTCATCTCCCTAGACATGGGTAGTTTGATTGCTGGGGCTAAATACAGAGGTGAGTTTGAAGACCGTCTTAAATCAGTTCTCCGGGAAGTTACGGAATCAAACGGTCAAATTGTTTTATTTATTGATGAACTACACACTGTTGTGGGTGCGGGTTCTGGGCAACAAGGTTCAATGGATGCGGGAAATTTACTCAAACCGATGTTGGCACGAGGAGAACTACGGTGTATTGGTGCCAGTACCTTAGATGAATATCGCAAATACATAGAGAAAGACGCAGCCTTAGAACGGCGTTTTCAACAGGTCTTTGTAGATCAGCCCAGCGTGGAAAATACTATTTCTATCTTGCGGGGACTCAAAGAACGTTACGAAGTGCATCACAACGTTAAAATATCAGACTCGGCTTTGGTGGCAGCTGCTATTCTCTCAGCCAGATATATTAATGACCGCTTTTTGCCAGACAAAGCCATTGATTTAGTAGATGAAGCCGCAGCCCAGTTGAAAATGGAGATTACCTCCAAGCCAGCAGAATTGGAAACAATTGATCGTCGTCTAATGCAGCTAGAGATGGAAAAGCTGTCTTTAGCGGGAGAAGAAAAAGCTGTACCCCAAACAAAAGAGCGTTTAGAGCGAATTGAGCTAGAAATCAGCAATTTAACCGCAAAACAACAGGATTTGAACGGACAATGGCAAGGCGAAAAACAATTATTAGAGGCGATTAGCGGCTTAAAGCAAGAAGAAGAAAAGCTGCGGGTACAAATAGAACAAGCAGAACGGGCTTACGATTTAAATAAAGCTGCCCAATTAAAGTATGGCAAATTGGAAGGAGTACAACGCGATCGCGAAACGAAAGAAACTGAACTCCTGAAAATTCAAAGTCAAGGTAAAACTCTGTTACGAGAACAAGTCACCGAAGCCGATATTGCTGAAATCGTCGCCAAATGGACAGGAATTCCCGTCAATAGTTTGTTGGAGTCAGAACGGCAAAAATTACTAAAACTCGAACACCATCTGCACGAAAGAGTCATCGGACAACAGGAAGCTGTCTCAACTGTCGCCGCCGCCATTCGTCGCGCCCGTGCTGGAATGAAAGATCCTGGTCGCCCCATCGGTTCATTTTTATTCATGGGGCCAACAGGAGTTGGTAAAACAGAACTCGCCCGTGCTTTGGCCCAGTTTCTGTTTGATTCCGATGACGCGTTGGTGCGTTTGGATATGTCTGAGTATATGGAGAAACACTCGGTTTCTCGGTTAGTGGGTGCGCCTCCAGGATACGTCGGCTACGAAGAAGGCGGTCAACTGTCGGAAGCGATTCGTCGTCGCCCCTATTCGGTTGTACTGCTGGATGAAGTGGAGAAAGCTCACCCAGATGTATTTAATATTTTGCTACAAGTCCTAGATGACGGTAGAATCACGGATAGTCAGGGGCGAACCGTTGATTTTCGCAACACCGTTATTGTCATGACTAGTAATATTGGTAGCGAACACATCCTGGATGTTTCTAGTGATGACTCTCAGTATGAGAAAATGCGAAACCGGGTAATGGATGGTTTGCGATCGCACTTCCGCCCCGAATTTCTCAACCGCGTTGACGATTTAATTATTTTCCATACCCTCAACCGCAGTGAAATGCGGCAAATCGTCCGTATTCAACTCAAACGAGTAGAAAATCTCTTAAGAGAGCAAAAAATCTCTTTAGAAATATCTCCTGCTGCTTGTGATTACTTGGTTGAAGTTGGATATGACCCAGTTTACGGCGCTCGTCCGATTAAACGAGCAATTCAAAGAGAAGTAGAGAATGCGATCGCAACCAAAATCTTAGAGAATACCTTTATTGGTGGGGACACGATTGTCATTGATAAGGCAGATCACGAGTTAACCTTTAGTAAAAAAAAGGTAATGCAAATACCAGTGCCAGAAAATTCCAACTCCTACATACTGGAGGCATCCCGCGAAGCATAATTAACAGGGATCGGGGATCGGGGACAAGGAAGACAAGGGGGACAAGCATGAATTTTCTCTCTTATCTCTCAATACGGTTCGGTTAAGAATTTTTCGTCATAATTTTGGACATGTAGAGACGTTGCACTGCAACGTCTCTACAGGGTTTAAACGTCAATTGATTTGTCTTATCCGAACCGTATTGCCTTATCTGCCCCCTGTTCCCTATTCCCTGTTCCCCGATTAAAAGGTGTCACACCCTCCTTGACAAAGACCAAATCATGGAATATCCTTCAGTCGCAAAGAAAATTTTTTGTAAACCTATGCTTTGGTCAAAACAAATACGCTACCCTCGTTACCCCTGCCAATTCGTAAGTCGCTATCTAAGTAAGTGATATCCAACCAACCTTGTTGTTCGTTGCTGTTGAGAGGAAAATCAAGAGCAGTAAATTTTTGACCACCTTCTATTTGTTGGATATATTTGTCTGGAGACTTGTAGTCAATTAAACGTTGGAAGCTGACTATTGATCGCTCAAATTTAACTTGGACACGACGACCTGAAACTGGTTCAAACTTAGCAGCTACGCTGACTATACCTTCAAGAAAAGGTAAACCATAAATTTCGGCAATGTTGTAAACGCTGTTAGTTTTAACACGAATACATTGATAAATTTGTCCGAGTTTATACAAAGGGAAGCGATCAAGATTCAAAAGGGCTTTGCTGGTGGTATAAAGAAGTCGCCAATTACCATCAAGTAAGTCGCCAGCTTCTACTGGACGTGGCGTGGGATTAAGGTCTTCGATATTGGCGATCGCAATCAAAATAGCTTGCCTATCCTGTTCGCTTGCCAAAAGACCACGATTTTTACCAGCAATAGCCTCTAATAAAGTCGCTTTTGTGAACATTGCCTGTCACCTAAAACAGTATTAGTCTTAATCAAGAACAACAAGAAGTTGATGTCTTTGTGTATTACGCTCTACCAATAAGGTTTTTGCAGAAGCCAGGAAAAGAGAAAGGCAAAAGATTAAAGGGACTGATTTTTCCTTTCCCCTTACTTGTTAACCTGTACTCAAAAATACTTACAGTAATTCTTACTTTTGTAAGATGCCGAACCACAAGCTAACTATCACTATTTACTTTATTGACAGTAAAAACAAAAAATTTGTCGGATTTTGAAAGTAACTAGTTGAATGATCAACTAAAATCTTTCGTATCAAGTGATAGACTCTTAATGTCAAGCTATAATAACGCTTCTTGTATCTGAAGTCTGATATGCTAAATTCCCCATTACGCGAAGAACCTCGTACTCAACGTGCTGCTGTAATACCATTAAAGCAAGAATCCTCTCTTTTGGATTGGTTAGGGAATAGTGGTCGCCTGATAGCGCGTGATGTCCAAGAACAACAACTTGCACAAGAGAGCGAAGAAGAAATTTCGGAATTTTTGGGTGGTGATGATGCTATAGCCGATTATGACTTTGATGACGATGATGATGTAGTTCCAGACGAAGAGTAGTCACTAAAGATTACTAAGGATTAAACAGTCAACAGCTTAACGAGTCCCTATTGTTCATCTATCGTACAAGTGTGGAGTGAGGGGAAATATCCGTGGACGCTAAATTATCTCCTGACCAGAGGTTGAACATTTCTGGCATAGGTTTAGTTTCGGTTTTAGGCGTAGGGTTAAGTGTCGCAACACTAATTTTGGATGACATGGCAAATAGATTGCCGTGGACTAGCACTTCCCTCACCTTGCCATTTCTATTATGCGCCGTAATTTCAGCAGCCGTGGGCTTTTTTGTCGTACCAATGCTGCAAGCACTCAAAACAGGGCAAATCATTCGCGAAGACGGCCCTCAAGCCCACTTGAAAAAGGCGGGTACACCAACAATGGGTGGTGTGTTTTTTGTTCCTGTTGGGGTGATAGGTGCTTGTATATTATCAAACTTTGATACAAAAGTACTAGCAGTTTCTGCATTAACACTAGGTTATGGATTAATTGGCTGGATCGACGATTGGCAAATTTTGCGCCGCAAGTCCAACAAGGGTATTTCTCCTCGGATGAAGCTTGCTCTACAGATTGGCTTTGCGGTTATCTTCTGTATATGGCTGCTTTTTAATCAACCTTCTAACATCACAAATTTAGCTTTACCCTTTGGCTTGTCTTTACCTTTAGGCTTGCTGTTCTGGCCTCTGGCGGGTTTTGTATTAGTAGCAGAAAGTAATGCTACTAATTTAACAGATGGTATTGATGGATTAGCCGCAGGAACAGTTGCGATCGCATTACTGGCGTTAGGGGCGCTAGTTGGTTCCACTTCACCGGAACTGATGATTTTTTGTGCTGCTTTAAGCGGTGGTTGCTTAGGCTTTTTGGGACACAACCGCAACCCAGCTCGTGTTTTTATGGGAGATACTGGTTCTCTGGCCTTGGGAGGAGCTTTAGCTGCTGTGGGACTACTGTCTAACAGTCTAGTAGCATTATTTATTCTCAGTGGCATCTTTTTTGTAGAAACCCTGTCTGTAATGGCGCAAGTCAGCTACTATAAAGCGACTAAAGGCCCTGATGGTAAAGGTAAACGTTTGTTTAAAATGGCTCCTCTACACCATCACCTCGAACTTTCAGGTTGGTCAGAACTACAAGTAGTCGGCGTCTTCTACATTATCAGTGCTATTTTGGCTGTCATCTGTTTGGCGATCGGCAAGTTCTGACATTTGAGACGCATAATCATAATAAAGAACCTCCTCATACAGAATACAGAGGAGGTTCTTTGTTTGAGAGCAAATACAAATAATTAATTAGAAAGAGCGATCGGTTTCAATTTTGGTTTAGCATCGCGAGCAGTCATGCGTTTGTAAACAAGACGAGATATTTGGGGAAAGATATCTACGCTATTGGAGTATGCGGGACTGTGGCCAAAAACAGTTAAAACATAACTTGTTTTCTCATCTCCTGTGGAAACCATTGCCATTTCTGCACGGGAGCGAGAAGTCCAACCAGCCTTAGAATGAAAACTAACGTTAGTCTTAGATAAAGACTGACCTAAAAAACCTCGTACAGGATTGAAAGCATATAAATCCGGATCTTGCCAAGCTTTTGGATTTAAATCTCTTTCTAACCACCCGCACATTTTTTGACTCGCTTCTTGAGAAACAGCCGTTTTTAGATAACAAATTTCGTACATTAATCTGGCTGCTTGTCTGCTTGTAACTCGATTCGGATTCCAATTAGGCTTTCCTAACATTTGCGATTCACTACCTCTAGGTTCTGGAAGATTGAGGTAATAAAGCGGAAAAGTTTTTTGACTCACATTAATCCGCTTATAACCAGCGTCGCGGAAAAATCTATTTACTTGCTCACGTTTATCTTTCCAATTCTTAAATTTTTCACTCTTTAGTCTCGATTGAGAACGCGTAGCTGTAATTTGATCAACAATATAGCTAGCAGCTTCATTATCAGACTCCTTAATCATCTTGGCGAGATAAGGAGTAAAGTCTTTTTCCTTTTTCCAAACTCCACTCTCTATCTGGGAGTATAAAACTGTCATCCAAAACGTCTTTACAACACTAGCAGGATATCTGGGTGTATCTTGCTGGTATCCTGCTGTCTCACCTGTTTTGGCATCAATTAATGTAATTGATAAAGGCTTTTTAGGCAAACCTTTAGCAGCAGCAAGGCTAACAACTTGATTAACAATTTTTTGCAATTCTTGGCTATGTTTAAAATCTGGAGGTGTGTCGAGATTATAGGCAACTTGTGTATTTTCTTTGCCTGAAAGACGTGAAGGAATTGGCATTCCTTTGGCGATCGCCCAATTAGGACGTGGCGGTGGAATAGTACGTAATTTTAATGTTTTTTGAGTAGATGATGTGGCAGGAAGTAGGGCAGAACTTGGTACATTTGTACCTGTAGAAAATAATTGTTGAGTAGATGATTTGGCAGCAATCAAAATAGAGCCTGAAGCATCACTGTTAAGTGAATTTAATGGTTGTGCAGCAGATGTTCTTGCAGACTGTGTAGTTACGTACTTAATCATCAAAGCACCTGCTAGCACAAATGGAATAGTCATTCTCACGGTTGGAGTATTAAATCTGGCAATGAAGCTAACAGCCGAGATTTGCTGAGATGAAACCTTGTATTGGGGCGATTTGTGCATATTTATTTTTGGCTTGTGTATAGATCTAGTTTGCAACTTATAGTTACAACAACAAGCGTAATTATATTACCAAAAACATGCAGTATAAAACAATTCAGAATTCCTTGCTAGTGACACTAAATCACATAAAATCAAAATGGTTTATTCATATTGATTACAAATTTTAATAACCTGTTATCCTCCTCTAAGATAGGGTTAGGAGACGAAAATCTATACAGGCTAAGGAAAATTAGTTTTTCTATTGATTTTCAATGCTCGAATCTTATGACAAAACACCTTAATTTTTTGGTTTTTTTAATTGTTGTTAGTAACTACATTTATGATACTCTTGTATCAAAAAGAGAAATATATCTGAGAACAGATATATTATGAAATACGGAACCGTGAAAATAAAGATACTATCTGAAATCAATTAAAAAAACCATATTAGGGGCTTTTTGGATGTTGAATTTTTAACTTCGCGTAGCGCTCTTAACACCTAATTTTTGCTCTCAATATATACATCCAGCAAATATATTGATTATTAAGATTTTACCTATATCTTTAGGCAGATATTTGGTTAATTGATATAAAAAATGGCTAAAAAAGCATTTCTTCTGAAAAAACAGTGGCTGAGGTGACGTTAAGCGTTGTAACTGCTATTTTTTGGGGATAACATGGGAAATAATCTAATTAAGCTTCTCACACCACAGTTGGTGTAAGTTTTTTCTATGGACATTCAGTTAATCAACATCGGTTTCGGCAATATTGTGTCGGCTAACCGAGTAGTTGCCATTGTCAGTCCAGAGTCTGCCCCTATTAAGCGGATCATTACGGATGCACGTGATAGAGGTCAACTTATTGATGCAACCTACGGTCGCCGTACCAGGGCTGTAATTATTACTGATTCCAGCCATGTTATTCTTTCGGCGATTCAACCGGAAACAGTAGCGAATCGTTTCGTAGTTTCCCGCGAGCATCAGACGGTAGATAACTAAATCAGGATCTGGTGAAAATTGCTACTCCTATTTGCGCCATAGCAGCAGTAACATGTGAAATAGACACATTTTCGTCAAATTGATTTTGGATTTTAAGTAGATTCCCCCCAAGGGAAAGATTTGAGGATTAAAAAAAGTAAATTGACGATTTGTTTCGCCCCAGTTGTGGGCGAGGCATGACTCAAAAACTGTATAATCCAAATCACGCCACATGCTATAGTCGAACGCCAAGTGCAACAATGGGACAAACCCCATATGCAATAAGAGCAGCAGACCGCCTAACACAGTGGCTTCATAATCTAAAATTCAAATTAAATAGTTGGCCTAGCAACTCACAACGGCTAACGACTCATGAATAATGTCTATTAATTGATTCACAAGTTGAGCGGATGATGCAAGTTTTATCCATCCATAGTGGTGCTACTACCAAGGATTGTCAATCTTCTGGCAAGCTCATTGTCTTAACCGGACCTAGTGGTGTTGGTAAAGGCACTTTAATGCGATCGCTTCTGGCGCGTCATCCAGAACTTTATTATTCTATTTCTGCAACTACTCGCTCTCCTCGTCCAGGAGAAATTGACGGCAAAGATTATTACTTTATTAGCCGTGGTAAATTTGAACAATTGGTGGCAGCTGGTGAATTCTTAGAGTCGGCAGAATTTGCTGGCAACTACTATGGTACTCCCCGTGAACCAGTCCTTAACCAAATTTGTTCTGGCAAATTGGTTTTACTGGAAATAGAGTTAAAAGGAGCGCGACAAATTCGCCGTTCTTTTCCCCAAGCGCTCAGTATTTTTATTTTGCCACCTTCATTCAGCGAGTTAGAGAAACGGATACGTACTCGTGGACAAGATTCTGAAGAAGCGATCGCTCGTCGTCTACGTCGCGCCCAAGATGAAATCAATGCTGCTGATGAATTTGATATTCAAATCGTGAATGACGATTTTGAAACGACTCTCAATTCTATTGAAGCAACTTTGTTTAAATAAACATCAATTCCTTGCATAAAAAACCAACAAAGAACACAAAGCAAAAGCCACTGAGCCTTTTGTTCGTGTCCTTTATATTTCAATACGGTTCAGATAAGACCATAATCCTTTGTACCAGGTGCGCCATGACGCGTCTGGTACAGGTCAATTTTTTTACTAAAAATCCTTAACTGAACCGTATTGCTTTATATTTTGTTGTTTGTTGTTAGTTGTTTGCTCTTAGTAACAACCAACCATCAACAAGCAACAAATATCTATTAACCAAACAAACCTTGAACTAATCCAAGATTAGCAGTCAAGAAGTAGGCTGTAACAGCACCACCAATACCACCAATCAAGAAAGCGCTACCAAAATTACTCCAGCCTTCTTTAGTGTGGAAAGCTTCAGAAGGATGAGGTGCAGTCACGCTAGCAACTGGTTCAGGAGGATTGCTATTAGCATACAAAGATAGGGCAACAGACAAAAGCGCTATCAAACCTACAGTTCCCAATAAACCAACTAAGTCAGCATTTGGAGCGTCCCGCAGGGGACCCAATTTGGCAAAGGGGCCAAAAATCCAGTAACCATGAGCCATACCAACTTCTAGCCCTCTTCTAAAGGGAGTAATACCTGGACGATATGCAGGTAAGTTGTTAATGAACCACTTGGTTAAGGCAGAAGAATTAATTGGTGTTTCCAGATTCCCAATTTGTGGATCACGCATTGCTGGAAAAACTACTTCCCGATTTCTAGGATCGCTAGGAAGATTTTTGGATGCATCTACTGCTTGCGCCATATTTTAATTTTGCCTCTCAACAGTAAGGTGGCAGTATTTTATATTAATAATAATTGTCTTTGGGTGTGATTTTTGAAAACTAAAGTTTAGAAAAATTAATTTACTCTCTTGCTATCTAAGCATACAGAATTTTTCAGGTTCTAGCTTCTTTTAAATATTTATGTTAATTAACCACATAGACACTCAAGTGGCTTCTGTAAGTAGCCACTTGAGTGTCTACCCACTAGGGTAGGATGCATTAGACGCGTAAGCGGCTTTTAATCAGAATAAAACACAAAGGATGTAACAGATATTTTTAAATTAAGACATGAAAGGGTGTGATTTATTTCTGAAAATAATAAAAATCATATTGTTTCTAACATTAAAAAGTTTTAGATGATTATTTTTAGTCTTTATAGTTAGTTGTTAGTAGGTACAAATTAATAGTTATTTATTTAGTTATTTAACTATTCGCTATATAGGCGAAGCATTTGTACTATAAATTTTTCGCTTTGACGATAAAATATACATATACAAATGCTCCACCCCTACTAACTAAACCCTTCAAAAATGAAAACCCGTTAGTTTTTTATGGCAACGGGTGGAAAAGTAGGTCGGGGAAAAAGCGATTGAATTCAATCAAAATGCCTGCTGTAATGAACAGCCATATCGTAGTAATTACGGGTGCTGTACTCAGAAACTTAAACAAAGGGCTTTGATTATCCATGAATTAATCTCCAAAACGGTGATAAATCAAACAATGCTAGCGTGGTGAAATGGGGATTTCTTCGTCCTTGGCTGTTAATTCACCAGAAAGCAATTCTTTAATTGCTGCTGCTGGCCAAGCAAAGCCAGATAGCATGATCGGTAGCGCCAAAGGAACGTCGATTTGAATTTCCTTCTGTTCGACGTCGCCTCCTTGCTTTTTGATTGTTTGCAAATAAGCACGACCAACCCAGCCAATCCAACCAGCAATATACAAAAAGAGAATACTGGGAATTAAGAAGTCACCAGCGCGATCTAAACGACCATCAACAATCAAGTGAGGTAAACCTTCAGGTCCACACAGCGCTTGAGAATAGCGCTCGAATCGCTTTTGACCAGATTCGGGGTCAGCAGTAGTATTACGAGCTACTTGGGCGCGCTGGGCAAAGGCAGAAGATTCACTACAAGGTACGAGGTCAGCTCCGAGTGCATTAGCGGCGGGAGCAAAGTTAAACCAAAGACAAATAGCTAAAATCAAAGCAAACAAGCGTCGCATGGAATTGTTTCCTTTCATTACGAAACAAAATCTTAATATTGTACAAAACGAAGCGGCTTGTACAATTTTGATTTGCACAACTACTACATCATTTTGAACCCTCCTGGCTTTGAAAAAACCAGGATTGCTTGGCGTTAGCCTTCCCGAAGGGTACTGATATTGTGACGTGAGGCTTAAGCTACACTACAACAATATTTGTCCTACCCCAAAGGGTTTTTGACTGGCTCAATCAGTCTTTTCCACCTCAATCTTTAGGATTGTGTGGCGATCTTTGTATGTAGAAGCATGTTCACTTTATGATGACCAGGAGAAATTTAATATTTCTTATCTGGTCTTTTGGGAAATTGTGGAGTTTAAATCCACAATCAAAAAAGGATAAACAGAGTTTTTGACAGGTATTAATCTGACAAATTTTCCTATTTTTCCTATTATTTTGATAGGTTTTGAGTCTATGGCAATCATACTCTTGCCTGTGAACCGAGTAAAGTTGAAGTCAATAAAAGTTAAAGTTTCTCAAACTAGTCTTTCTTAGGCATAACCCAGTGATGGTAAGCGTTTTAGCGATAGAAACCAGCTGTGATGAAACTGCTGTAGCAATTGTTAATAATCGTCAAGTAATAAGTAATATTGTTACGTCCCAAATTCCTGTCCACAGTCAATATGGTGGTGTAGTGCCAGAAGTGGCTTCCAGACAGCATTTAGAAATCATTAATCCGGCGATCGCTCAAGCTCTAGAACAAGCCCGGCTAGATTGGCAAGGGATAGATGGGATCGCCGCCACTTGTGCGCCTGGGCTAGTGGGAGCGCTGTTGGTTGGGTTAACTGCTGCTAAAACCCTAGCGATGGTACATAACAAACCATTTTTGGGCGTTCATCATTTGGAAGGTCACATTTACGCCACTTACCTCAGCGAACCAAGCCTAGAGCCTCCTTATTTAAGCTTGCTAGTTTCCGGTGGACACACAAGCTTAATCTACGTCAAAGATTGTGGCGTGTACGAAACTCTAGGTGAAACTCGTGATGATGCTGCTGGTGAAGCCTTTGATAAAGTCGCTCGCCTTTTAAAGCTAGGATATCCTGGTGGTCCAGTCATAGATAAGTTAGCACAACAAGGAAACTCCCAAGCCTTTATCCTGCCAGAAGGGAGAGTTTCTTTACCAAATGGTGGGTATCATCCCTATGATGCGAGTTTTAGCGGCTTAAAAACAGCAGTCCTGCGGCTAGTACAGCAAATTGAGAAACAAGAGCAACCAGTACCTGTGGCAGACGTTGCAGCCAGTTTTCAAGATACCGTCGCGCGATCGCTCACGAAGAGAGCAATAGCTTGTGCGATCGACTACGATCTCAGTACAATTGCCGTCGGTGGTGGTGTTGCAGCTAATAGTGGGTTAAGACAACGCTTACAAGCCGCAGCTACAGAACATAATCTCAGGGTTTTATTTCCTCCCCTCAAATATTGCACCGACAACGCCGCTATGATTGGTTGTGCCGCCTGTGATCATTTAAGCCGAGGTCATACCTCACCTTTAACTCTTGGTGTTCAGTCTCGCCTCGGATTAACACAGGTAATGGAGTTGTATCGGAGGTAGGGGATTGGGGATTGGGGATTGGGGATTGGGGATTGGGGATTGGGAAGAGACTTGTTAAAGAATTCTCCTCTGTCCCCCGTGTCTTCCCTGATCCCCGATCTCTTACCCCCAATCCCTGATCCCTAATCCCTAACCCCTATTTCCGAGTGTTGAAAAACAATTGAGCGGATGTGGTCAGCGACCGCGTCTGGTTGCTCTAACATAGCTAGATGCCCACAATTAGGAATTTCGATCACATTGTTCCCACTGTATTGAAACAATGGATGAAAACTTGCTAAATGACGGACATATTTGGGTTCCATTACCTTATCTTGAGTACCCGCAAGGAAATAAATTGGCTGTTTTAGTTGGGATACTAGCTGAGGTAAACGGTTAATTTCATCCTCTGTTGTAGAATCCAACAATGCTCCTAAAGCTGCTTCTGGATCAGCGCTAATGAAATCAATGATCCGTTGACGGGCCCAGTAGCGTTCTAAGGGACGTACCACACTAGCTCTAGTAAACAGCAAATCAATTAAAGGTACTTGACTAAGCCATCGAGGACGAATTTGTAAAAATCGTTGACCTGCTAAACGAAACTGCTCAAAGGCTTCTTTGAGATAAATTCCACCACCAGAGTTGATACAGATCACTCCTCGAATGCGATCAGGCTTTTGAGCAGTTCCCCATAGAGCGATCGTACCTCCCAAAGAATGACCAACAAGCCAAGCACTAGTAATATTTAGCTGTTCCAACAGAACATTTAAATCCTGTGCATAGGCGGCTGGCGTGTAAAGGGACTCGAATGGATTCACAAAGTCACTGCGGTGAATAGAACCCAGTTCAAAAGAAACTCCCTGATGAATAAAATCGGTATATTTCTTAGACTGGGATTCGCCAAAACCCCTCAAATCATAGGATAGACACTGAAAATCACCTGACAAGCGAGAAATCACAGGTTGCCAATAACCACGACTATTGAGCCAACCGTGAACAAATACCAAAGTATGGGGATAGGACGTGGGAACTGTAAGTTCGTATGCGTGTGGAACGCCCAAGATTTCGATGGTAGCCATACTTCTATCGTACTCTGAAGAGTGAGTACGACTTAGTTAAAAGTCAAAACTCAAAAAACCAAGACAAGTGACTTTGAATTTTGAATTTTGAATTTTGAATTCCCCTGAAGGGGGTTGACGTTTTCACTTGCCCAATAATCTATGTCGCACGCCTTCAGCAATTTTGTGACCCAAGTATTCTGGAATGAGACTTTCATTCGGTCCTAACAAGTAGAGAATCAAGCGCGTACGTCCACGCCATACTAACAAGTTGGCATTCACTACCAAAAGGTCTTCCTGCCAAATGGCATACATCGCTTTATAAAATAATCCTGGTTGGTTATCAGCCTCTATTACTAAAGCCGGTAGATGAAAGACTGGATCAACATAAAATTCAGTTTGTACCTGCTCTAAACCAACATCGAGATTAAATTCTACTGCCAGCATTTCTTCTACTTCAAATCGCCCTGCTAAAGCCTCTCGAATAGCGCGACAAACATTTTCTGATGTTTTCTCGCTCAAAGCTTTACTACCACGAGAAACCAATAGTTTGATAAATACTAACATCGGCGATTTGATCTGACCGTATAAGCTTAAACCGTGAATCGTTAGCCCATAAGCCGCTAGTACACCAAATATATCGCTCAACAGAAACGATTGGTTACGGTAAGCGAAATGCAAGGCACTTTTGCTACCTTCTGGCTTCAGTTCAATAACCGCGCGTTTGCTTTTATAGAGGCGGTAGGCCAACCGCAAATTTTGCAGTTGAATCTCACTACTGACAAATTGTTCATAAAACTGAGGAAATGCGCGATTAAAGCGCTTTAGGAGTTCCAGTGTCGAAGATTTTAAACCAGAAGCCATTGTTGGAAGTAAGCCTTGCTTGCTGTGATCAAATCTAAAGCGTTAATTATATTTTGTGTGTTATTTAGTTTTAAGTAGCCTGACCATCCTCAAGCCCCCCGATTTATCTGTGGGGTCAATTCCATTTTCCAAAATCTAAAATCCAAAATTGTTTGACTCTTTTTACACCTCTACACCTTTACAGATCTACACCCTATTTTCAAAATAGTTGTGCTTTGGCTTAATTTCTCCTAGCTTTATCACAAAATGCTAAAGTTGAAAATGATTGATGTGAAGTAAACGATTACTGAATAATTGTCATTGAAAATCTCAACAAGACCAAAAATCCCGGATGTGAGAGATACTTAGACATAAATTTCAGTTAAGCGTTAAGAAACACTCTTTCATTAGAAACCAATTCAGTTATACTACCCGAACCACGCTGGCATGGGTTTTTGGAAAACTTGGTTTAGTGCTTCTGAACCGATCGCAACAAGTAAAACTACTTCCTTTGAAGAGTATACAGTGGACACTGTTGGTAATTCCAATGGTGTCAAAGAAGCTTCTACCCAGGAGGCTCGCATTGTTTTTAGTACAGAACGAGATATTGATTTATATGAACTTGAAGAACTATGTGATGCGGTTGGTTGGTCGCGTCGTCCTTTAAGAAAAGTCAAAAAAGCTATTGAGCATAGTTTTCTCGTTGCTTCCATGTGGCAAGTGCGAGGTAATAAAAGGCGGCTCATTGGTTTTGCCCGTGCCACCTCAGATCATGCTTTTAATGCCACGATTTGGGATGTGGTAGTTCATCCAGAATTTCAAAGTAAAGGACTGGGTAAAGCACTGATGAAATACGTACTCAAAAAACTGAGGAGTGAAGAAATTAGCAATGTGACTCTGTTTGCTGACCCCCATGTTGTAGACTTCTATCGAAGTTTGGGTTTTATGTCCGATCCAGAAGGTATTAAAGGTATGTTCTGGTATCCTCAGTAATCAGTCAGTGAGAAGCCCGCGCTGTCAATTTGCGGCAGCGCCAAGAGCATGTCACTTGACATATGGGCAAGTTTCTTATAAATTTATCTATTGTTTGCACAAAAGTAAATCTACATAGTACTAAGCTGTAGAATAAATATCTACAATTTAGTTTGTGTTTTACTTTAATGCATTCAAATGTGATAAAGTATTAAAGGAAATCAACGGGATGTAGCGCAGCTTGGTAGCGCGCCTGCTTTGGGAGCAGGATGCCGCAGGTTCAAATCCTGTCATCCCGATTTAACAGAGAAGCTTAAAATCAACTGTACTGAATTCTGTAAGCGCAGAGGGCAGGCCACGCCAACACAAATCAAATAAGAATCCTATATAAGGATAAAGAAGAGAAATCTAAAACAGACTTATAGTTATTATTAAGCTATGTTGATAGTTATACTAAGTAGATATTGCGATCGCAATTCATAACATAATCTGTCATTTATCACCTCCAACTTTGGTTGGTTAAATATTATTCCTCCAGTTCTAGACATAGAAACATAAAGTATTTAGTTTTTCTCATAAATAAACAAAAATTGACTATATTTTAATCTGAGAGATTTGCAAAAATTTTTGGTAATTATATTTGCACTTTCTTTGCTTATTTTTGCGGTAGAAGAAAACTCTGTAATTTTGCTGTTAGCCTAGTTTTGAGGTAAAAACAACAAATTGAATTTCTTTGGGGATATGTGTAAATTAAGGCAGTGATTTCATGTGGTAGATGGAACGAATGACTTGCATGTGGCGTCAAGTATGGCATAGTAAGGCAATAAAATGGCATTTGTCGCCTTCATGAGTGGAAAAGTTTTCGTCTTTTGAAAAGGAGCATCTCAAATGTTCAAAGAACCCACCTGCAATTAAAATCAAAGAGTCTTATAGCTAAAGTATGCTTAAGCAGACTGTTTGATTTATTTGAGTCGTAGAAAGACGACTTGTGCTACGAGAGCTAGGGGTTTAAACCCAAGCGCAGTATATTGAAAAATTTGGGATGTTCCCTTTTGAAAGCAACATATAGCAGGCATCTATCTACGTTAGTTTGAAGTTTGTCAATTTTTAGGCGAAATAGACAAACAGACAATTGCACAATCCACTAGCAAAACAGATACCATAACAGAAACTAGTCGGTTCTGTGCGAATATAACTATTCCTTTGATTTAATTAAAAATATTGATGCTAGGAGAAGTCATGAAATCATTGGTTCGCTGGGGTACAACATTAGGTTTAGTGGGGAGTACTCTGCTGGCAATAGTTTTTAGCGGAAATGCCCCAGTACTAGCATTACCAGAACAACAAATAGCAGAAAAACTGAATGAAGTACCTGTTTTTCTTCTTACTAATCCTCAAGGTGTACCGCTAACTCGTACTCTACCTGCTGCCCAAAATGGACAAAAAAATACTACGGTGGCAGATGTTTTTATGAACGGACAGGAAGCACAGGCTTTTTTAGAAGAACTGCGGAAACAAAAAGACCCGAAGATTGTGGACATGGTAAAAACTCTGCAAGTAAAACCAGTACCAATGGGGGTTATTTATAAAAAGCTGCAAGAAGATAAAAATAAACCAGACCGCGTCTTATTTGCACTGCAACCTGGACAACAAGACCTTCAGGGAGCAGTCACACTACTACGCCAAAAGGGTCAAGAGGTCAAACAGTTAATCGTACCTGTGTTTATTGTCCAATCGGCAGATAAAGGATACGTTTCAGTCAAACGACGTTCTAACAATCAGGAAATTGTACCTCTGTTTCTCAGTCAAAAGGACGCCCAGGGTCTATTGAACCAGATTAAGAAAGATATTCCCAAAGCTGAAATTCAAGTAGTTGATATTGAAGGCGTCATCCAAACGTTACAGCAAAAAAATGACGAGTGGTTGAAGCAAGTTACTCTAGTACCATCTTCTGAGAGCTTAGAATATATCAGCAAGCAGCCAAGGACTAATGCACCTAACACAGCTGCTACACCAGCTATCAAGCCCAAACCTGCTGCTACAACACCCACTCAACCGAAAAAATAACTAGCCCGATCAGTTATCAGTAAAAAGTTAACAGTTATCAGATTGATATTATTCCCATACATTAGACTTCGTGATATTTAGTCGGGGAAAAAGAGAGTCAGTTAACTGATAACTGATAACTGATAACTAATAACTGTTCATCATGGTAGAGCAACAAGCAAAAGAAATTTCTGGTTTGCAACTTTGGGAATGGCGTCAAGCAGCGATCGCAGCCTCGATTACTGCTGATGTATCACCTGTCGAAGTAGACTGGCTATTACAAGAAATAGCTGGGTTAGATCGTTTGGCACTACGTTTGGAGTCGTTTAAAGAGCGATCGCATATCCAGTTGCAGCTACCTTTAGAAGAACTAGATATTTTGTGGCAAAAACGATTAAAAGAACGCCTGCCAATACAATACATTGCAGGAGTTACACCTTGGCGACAATTTAAAATTACAGTTTCTCCTGCGGTTTTAATCCCAAGACCAGAAACTGAATGTTTGATTGATATTACTGTTGCAGCAGTAGCCAAGAGTAAGGAAAATCTGAGCCTCCAACAAGGACACTGGGTCGATTTAGGAAGCGGTAGTGGAGCGATCGCCATTGGGCTAGCAGATGCTTTGCACAAAGCGACAATTCACGCGGTTGACTACTCATCAGCAGCAATTGCGATCGCTCAAATTAATGCTCAGAATGCTGGACTGAGCGATCGCATCAACTTTTATCAAGGCTATTGGTGGGAACCACTGGAGTCTTTAAAAGGACAATTCAGTGGGATGGTGTCAAACCCCCCTTATATCCCTACCAGTACCATGTCAACCCTGCAACCAGAAGTTGTCAATCATGAGCCACATATGGCACTTGATGGTGGTGATGATGGTTTAGACTGTATCCGCTATTTAATCGAAACTTCCCCTAGTTATTTAAAATCAGGTGGAGTGTGGCTTGTAGAGATGATGGCCGGACAAGCGGATGCAGTACGGGAGATGCTACAAAATCAAGGTAGCTACTGCAATATTGAAATTCATGCTGATTTAGCTGGTATCGACCGTTTTGCCCTTGCTTATAAATTATGAAATAAAAATTAATTTTCATAATTCATAATTTATAATTCATAATTTTGAAATGGCACAAGTTTCTTTCGATACGCTCGTAGCTGCTGTAAAAGCAGGTAGATTAATCAGTTTTCCTACAGACACTGTTCCCGCTTTGGCAAGTTTACCAGAGCAGGCGACCTTAATTTTTCAAGCTAAACAACGCACTCAAGATAAACCATTAATTTTAATGGCGGCTCATCCAGAAGCACTCTGGGCTTTTGTTAAAGGTAGCGAACAAGAGTATCAAATTTGGCAAGAAGTTGCTCAGAAATATTGGCCAGGGGCGCTGACTTTAGTTTTACCAGCCTCTACACGGCTTCCAAGAGTGATGAATCCTATAGATGCAACGACCATTGGTATCCGAGTTCCTGATTGTGCGATCGCTCAAAAGATATTAGCACAAACAGGCCCTCTCGCTACCACTAGTGCTAACTTGTCAGGCCAGCCACCTTTGCAAACAATGACAGAAATCACAGCCCAATTCCCTGAAGTTCTGGCTTTGGCTAGTACAGAATATGAAAATAAAATACCAAGAAATGGAGTACCTTCCACTGTTGCCAAATGGACTGGAATGAATTGGCAGATTTTGCGGCAAGGAGGAGTTAAGCTGGATTAAATCAATGATCAGTTATCAGTGATTAAGCTTGTTAACTGATAACTGATAACTGATAAATGATTACTGTTAAAAAGTTGATATTTGCCGAATGTATGAATTGGAGTAACTGGGTAGATCTCGGAGCCGGACTTTTATTAGGATTGGGTATTGCTGGATTATTGGCACGTATAAATAGGCCATCTAGTTCATCCCCAGTACTACCAGCAGAAAAACAAGATGTTGTGAAACTCCAACAACAGATTAAACAGACTCAACTAGCGTATGAAATGGCGCGAGAAATGAGCCAGTTTAAAGCGGGGTATTTGGCGCGGACTACCCACGTATTGCGATCGCCAATCAATGGTTTAATTGGTTTACAGCAATTAATTTTGGCAAATCTGTGTGAAGATCCAGAAGAAGAACGAGAATTTATCAAACAAGCTCATGATCGAACACTGAAGCTACTGAAATTAATTGATGAAATTCTCACAGTTGCCAGATTAGAACATGGTACAAATAAACTCGACTTGCAACCGCGATCGCTTACAGAACTGTTGCAGGAAGTTTATGATTTAACTTACATGCTGGCGGAAAATCGCAATTTCCCTTTCAAAGTCTTATTACCAGAATCAGATTTGAAAGTGGTTGTGGATTCTCGTTGGTTCAAACAAGTATTAATTAACTTAATCGAAAGTGCGATCGCTCAAATAGAGGAAGGTAATATTTATATTTCTTCCCAAACTTCATCTACAGATAATTTTGTTTATGTCTGGCTAGATGTACCTAAACAGGGTATTTTACACAGTGAACCAATAGATTTAATTTCATCTAAAAATCAGGTTGCTGAAACTGAGGAAGAAAATATTACTTTCGACCCCGGAATGAAGTTCTTACTCAATCAAACTATTTTAGGAGTGATGGGGGGAAATTTAGAAATTGTTCCATTTTCTCTGACTACACAACAAGCTGAAGACATGGCTAGATTGCAAATAACGATCCCTCAATTTATCAGTTAACAGTTATCAGTTCTCAGTAATCAAAAAATTCTGATCACTGAGAACTGATAACTGTTAACTGTAAAACACCATTGTAGTAGTGGAATTTTGTTGAAAGCCAATTTTTTCATAGAATTCTTGTTGGTGAGTAGTCATTAAGTAGACGCGTTCTACTCGTTGGAGACGAGGATGACTCAGAACTGTTTCTATCAATTTACAGCCCAGTCCGTTACCGCGATAATCTGGATGAATCACAACGTCCCAAATTGTAGCGCGATAAATACAATCGGAAGTTGCTCTAGCAAAGCCAATTAGTTGTTGTCCATCCCAAAGACTGATCACGGGGTCACTGTTAGCAATCGCTACCTCTAAATCTTCAGTACTGCGTTCTTTTGCCCAAAAAGTTGAAATATCTAACAGCTGCTGGAGTTGGTAAAGGTCGATTTTTGACTTGCGATCGCTTAATTGAATTTGAGAAGAAGTAATCATCACACCAATTTAGGCAGTACTTTTGCTGAGTTTCGCTTTGAAGATACAGCCTTTATGCTGATATCGCAACTATTTTTTTACTAATAATTCAAGGTTTACTGACATATCCATTTCCACAAAGGATGACTTGGCCCCTGTTGACGTATCCGAAAAACCTGATTTTCTAGACGTTCCTGATCCTGCAACGGTAATCCAAATAGAATATTACGGCTTTGCCAAACCAAAACAGCAACTGTCATTCCGATACAGAAAGCTAAACCAAGAGTGGCAAATGGATGGAAAAAAAGTCCATATCTGACCGCCACCCAAGTAAAATATTGTTGCCACAAAGCTATCTCTTCACGTAAACTCCACAAGCACCAAGGCACAATAGTCAGCCATAAAAAGCCAACAAACAACCATCTACTATACACTGTTAACAGATGTAGCTTTTGTACTTGTTTAACAAAAGTAATATCTGTGTTTTCACTAGGTAAGAATTTTTCTGGTTCATCCATAGGCGAGGGAGAGGGGACAAGGATAGGGAGGACAAAGAGGACAAGGAAGAAAACTAACAACTCAACTAACAACTTACACTAACTATTTATAGATTCAGAAGTTGGAGAAACGACGGGTTGTCCTTTACGTTCTCGCCACAAAGCTAAAAAAGTACTGGCGATAAAAATACTGGAATACGCGCCCATCGTGAAGCCAATAATTAAAGCTAGGGAAAAGAATTTCAGGGTTGCTCCACCAAAGAGGAAGATCGCAGACAACGTCAGCAAGGTTGTTAAGGTTGTATTGATTGACCGTGCAAGAGTTTGGTTAACTGCATCATCTACAATGTCAGCAATGGGACGATTAGGATTTGTTTTTAGTGTCTCCCGAATTCGGTCATAAATCACCACGGTGTCATTCACAGAAAAACCTGTAATCGTTAGCAAAGCAACGATAAATAGGCTATCTACTTCTATACCTGCGACCAAACCCAGAATCGAGAAAATCCCTACTGTAATTAAGACATCGTGAAATAGAGCAATGATCGCAAAGATGGCATAGTCTAACTGGAAACGAAAACTTAAGTAAACTATTATACCTACAAATGAGACTATAAGCGCGATTACACCACTCCTAAACAGTTCCCGTCCAATCGTAGGACCAACAGTGTCAATTTGGGTTTTTTGTGGGTCAAAGCTGCCTATTTTTTCGCTTAAAGCATTTTGTAAACTGGTACGTTTTTCTACATCCAAAGCTTTAGTACGAATTAATACGCCGTTATCTTTGCGTGTATCCTTATCAGCAATAATCTGAATACTGCTATCACCAAGTCCTTGGGCGTTGGCTACTTCCCGAACTTCGTTGATATCAATGGCTTTACTACAGTTATCTGGGTTTGTACAATCTCGTTCAAACTGCAAGCGTGTACCACCAACAAAATCTAGACTAGGGCGTAGGGGTGCGCCTATTTGCTGGTAGGAAATCACCATAGAGATGATACCAGCAAGAATAATGATGCCAGAAATTATCCACCATAGCGATCGCGATTTGTTGATACTCAGTTTCATCGAGCCACCTCCGTCTTATTTGAGGCTGGCACATCAGGAGAGTATAGTCCAGGTTTGCGTAAGGAAGGAATAGAAATTGCCAAAAACATTAATGTCCGACTACAGGTAATTGCTGAGAACATACTGACCGCTACACCTAAAGCAAGAGTTAGAGCAAAGCCTTTGACTAAACCAGAACCCAACCAAAACAGCGCAGCACAAGCAATCCAGGTCGTGACGTTACTGTCTAAAATACTAGAAAAGGCGCGGTAAAAGCCAGATTCTACAGAACGGTATAAAGTTTTGCCTGCTCGTAATTCTTCCCGTGTACGTTCAAATATAAGTACATTAGCATCAACTGCCATCCCAATACTCAGGATAAAACCTGCGATTCCGGGTAGGGTAAGTGTAACGCCCAGCAGAGCAAAACAAGCGCAAGTCAACAGGGCATAAATGACTAGTGCGATGTCCGCAATTACTCCTGGTAATCTGTAGTAAATTACCATAAATATGAGAACTAAGATGAGACCGCCGACACCTGCCCAGATGCTGCTTTGGATACTATCTTTACCTAATGTTGCCCCAACTGTACGGATCTCACCAATTTCTACTGGTACTGGTAAAGAACCACCTTTGAGTTGTATACCTAATTCACTGGCTTGTTGAGGTGTAAAGTTACCTGTAATTACAGCTCCACCACCACTAATACCTGTAGCAGCAAATTCAGGCCCAACTACAGGAGAACTAATTAGTTCGTTGTCAAGAAAAATACCAATACTGCGACCAGTTCCAGCAAGATTTTTGGTGAGTAAGGCGAAAAGTTCACCACCTTTTTGGTCAAAGCGAATGGCTACTTCCCAATTATTACCTGATGTTGGCTCACCACGGGCATCCTTGAGGTATTGACCAGTGAGTGGCGGGTTGGTACTCTCAAAAAGTTCTGCGATCGCTTTGCTGTTATTTTGCAGCGCTTCTTTATTTTGGGCGATCGCTGCGGTGTCTTGAGAGTTTCTTAATTCCTGCTGCTTTTGTTTGAATTCTAGTTGAGAACTTCGTAAAGCAAGTAACTGAGTTTCTGTATTTGGTTTTTGTTGGCGAAACTCTAACTGTGCTGTACTACCTAGTACTCGTTCTGCGTCCTCTGGATCATTAACTCCGGGTAGCTGCACTAAAATCTTATCTTCGCCAACTGTTTGAATTACAGGTTCAGAGACACCAAGACCGTTGACACGACCTTCCACGACACTTTTGACAGCTTCTAATTCTCGTTCAGTGATCCGTGGAATTTCTGGTGTTGACTTCACCTGAATTGTCAGTTGCGAACCTCCCCGCAAGTCTAAGCCAAGCGGTATAGGAATTGTGGCAATTACCGCTATTGCGGCAATCACCAAAACTAAAATTAAAGCTAATAGCGATCGCTGTCTTTGCATACCATAACTCGCTGCGACAAACGATATGATAACGCTCTTTGATAACTTTATGATTATTTTAGCGATCAGGGATCGGGGATTGGGGATTGGGGATTGGGGAGAGGACAAGAGAGACAAGGGGGACAATAAATAACTGTTCCGATACCTGATCCCCAATACCTGATCCCCAATCCCCGGTTCTAAACTCGCAAAGCGATCATTTTTTCTACAGCTTCGACAATTTGCTCTGGTTGAACAATTGTCAATCTTTCCAGCATACCGTTGTAAGGTGTGGGAATATCTTGAGAAGAAAGCCGCAGTACAGGTGCATCCAACTCATCAAAAAAGCGCTCGTTAATTGAGGCAATTAATTCTGCTGCCACGCCTCCTGTTCGCATACACTCTTCAACTATAATCACTCGATGGGTTTTGCGTATAGATGCCCCTATCGTTTCCATATCTAAGGGTTTGAGAGATATTAAATCAATAACCTCTGGGTCATAACCTTGTTTTTCCAAAGTTTTCAAGGCTTGTGTGACATGATGACGCATCCGTGAGTAAGTGAGGATTGTGACATCTTTACCACGTCGTACAATTTCTGCTTTATCCAGAGGTAGGAAGTATTCTTCTTCTGGTAGGTTTTCTTTTAAGTTGTAAAGTAGGACGTGTTCAAAAAATAGGACTGGATTCTCATCGCGAATAGCAGATTTGAGCAATCCTTTGGCGTTGTAAGGTGTAGAACAAGCTACAATCTTCAATCCTGGTACAGCTTGGAAGTAAGCTTCTAATCGTTGGGAATGTTCAGCACCAAGTTGACGCCCTACACCCCCAGGACCACGAATTACCATGGGAATTTTGTAGTTACCGCCGGAAGTATAGCGTAGCATCCCGGCGTTGTTGGCAATTTGATTAAAGGCAAGGAGCAAAAAACCCATGTTCATGCCTTCTATAATTGGTCGTAACCCGGTCATTGCTGCACCTACAGCTAGACCAGTGAAGCTGTTTTCCGCAATAGGAGTATCTAAAACTCGGAGTTCTCCGTATTTTTGATACAAGTCCTTTGTCACTTTGTAGGAACCACCATAATGTCCCACATCTTCACCAAGTACAAATACTGTGGAGTCACGCGCCATTTCTTCATCAATGGCTTCTTTTAAGGCGTTGAAGAGTAGTGTTTCTGCCATTCGACCTCTTATAAATTTATTGTTTTAGAATCTTATCGTGCTTGAGCTGGAAATACGGTCAGCGATGCTGCTGTTCTCAATGTGTGTGAAACACATGAATTTATTTGATAACTTCGGGTATATCTCAAAACTTATGCTCTTGGAGTGACACACAAATTGCTATGCAAATCGTTAAATTGTTGCCACAGGAATATTCTACGTCTATTGCGGATAATTCGCTCAACGCAAACTTTTGTGTACCAGCATTAATTTTGGGAAAAGTGTGGCAAAAGACGCCTACAAAGCCTTCTACCTCATTTGCACCTATATGGTATAAATTTTATCAATAATTTCATGAATTTTTCATAAACATTAAGATAGTAGTATCTCTGATTTGATTGAGCTATAGCCGCATCTCAGCAGTTGGTGTATCAGGCATAGGTGTTACTTGATTTAATTGATTATTGGGAAATCTCCTCGGTCTTCCTGGTTTACGTTTATGTCGCTGGTTGATAGATTTTTCGCTGGCTGCTGCCAATTCTTCTGGTGTGCATTTAAATAGTCGCAACGCTTCTAAGTATTTTTTCGGCGTCATTGTCGGTTCTGTACGCCCTGCTTCCCAGTTGCGAACACTGGTTTCACTGATTGCAAGCCTGAAAGCGACTTCTGCACGGCTAAGTTCCGCACGTTCTCTCAGGACTTGCATATCCATAACAAAATGCTCCCTTTGATAACTATATGAATGCATTTATTAAATCAATTGACGTAAAAAAGCCGACTTAGGGCTATGTTATTAACTATATTATTTTATAGTGTTCGTTGTACCTTCTGGCAAACATACAAACGAACTTCGCTAGGTATGATTTAAAAAACGATACCCTGTAGAAAATATTTAAGGAAAGAGAATCGATGGCTGGTGAATTAACACTGATTGTCGAAATGGTAACAGTGTTAGGGGTTGCGGTAAGCGGAGGGTATCTGGTCAATCGTTTGCATCAGCCCGTGTTACTTGGATATTTGCTCGGAGGTATGGTTGTCGGTCCAGCAGGGTTAAAGCTTGTCACACTTGAGGGGGATATTCAAGTGCTATCCGAAGTTGGGGTAGCCTTATTGTTGTTTGCTCTGGGTGTTGAGTTTTCCCTCAAAGACCTATTGCGGTTACGGATGATCGCCCTTGGTGGTGGATCGCTGCAAATCTTACTCACGATTCTACTCGGAGGAGGACTCGCGTATTTGACAGGCTGGGTCGAGACATTTCCCCAGGCGATTTTTCTGGGTGCTGTGCTTTCTCTATCCTCAACAGCAGTCGTACTCAAAAGTTTAATTGAGGGGAATGAAGTCCAGACCATTCATGGACAAATTATGCTGGCGATTCTTATTGTACAAGACCTTGGCTTAGGACTGATGCTGGCAGTCCTTCCTGCCTTGACCCAACCAACCGAGATGATCGGTATTGCTTTATTTGCTGCACTGCTCAAAGTGGTACTTTTTCTGAGCGGGGCAATTTTAGCCGGAAAGTGGGTGATTCCGTTCCTAATTCGATTAATTGCTCAAACGGGATCTCAGGAATTATTTCTACTGGGAATTTTGGTACTTTGCTTAGGAATTGCGCTATTCACCTACGCTATCGGTTTAGGTATCGCTATGGGTGCATTTGTCGCAGGATTAATGATTTCTAATGTAGAGTATGCCGATCATGCCCTTGATCGGGTTCTACCGATGCGAGATGTTTTTGCGACTCTGTTTTTTGTTTCGATTGGACTCTTAATCGATCCTGCTTTCTTGTTTGCCAATGCTGGGATATTAATCGGGTTAATAGCCATTACTATGATTGGGAAAGCAGCGATTGTTGCATTAATTATCAAGGGGTTTGGCTATTCCTTGAAAATGGCGCTTACAGTCGGTATTGGTATCAACCAAATTGGAGAATTCTCCTTTGTGTTAGCAGGTGTCGCTCAAAGTGAGGGACTATTTTCGTCTAGACTTTATGGATTGACCGTAGGAACCACAGCTACAACCTTATTGCTCGCGCCCTTTATGCTGAAGGTAACACCGTATCTGCTTCAGTGGTTAGAACGGTTCCCCCAGATCAATTCGTTATTGCAGTTGAACAATTCTCCTCACCTAGTTGGGTTAGAAGAAGAACTTGTCAACCATGTGCTAGTGGTGGGATATGGTAGGGTAGGGCAAACTCTTGTCAGGATGCTGTATTTTCAGGGACATAAAATCCTAGTAATTGACAATAATGAAGCCGCTCTCCAAACTTTAAGAGAGCGGAAGATTCCCTATCTTTTTGGAGATGCTTCGAGCTCGTTAGTTTTGGAAAAAGCCAATATCACTCAAGCCAAAGCAATGGCGATCGCTCTACCTGATCCAATGGCAACTCGACTAACTTTGAAGCGTGCTTTAAGTCTAGCACCAGATTTAGATATTACCGTCCGCGCTCATGTGAATGACGAAATTGATTCGCTCTACCAACTGGGCGCTCAAGAGGTGGTTCAACCAGAATTTGAAGCTTCTCTAGAAATGGGCGCACATATGCTGTTGAAGTTGGGGGATTCTACCTATGCAGTGCAGCAAGTCGTGAATCGTTATCGCCGTGGACGGTATCGAGACATTTTACCGGAACGATCGCAGTACTGGGGCGCGGCTGATCTGGAAGTGGCGATCGCAGGGCTACAACATAATTGGTATATCTTACATTCAGATTCTTTTTTTGTAGGATTGAGTCTAGCTCAAACCAACGCTCGCCGTTTAACCGGAGCCACTATTATGGCAATTGAACGCAACAAACAACTCTATCGCTACCCAACTGGTGAATTCACCCTTGAGTCAGGCGATCGCCTACTGGTAGTCGCAAACCCCCAAGAGCATATCGCGTTTACAAAACTGCTTACAGGAGATGAATAATATTTCATACTTAAGGTGAGCGATCGCCTGATTCTTATTAGGGCGTATGTTCAACGATTGCGATCGTACAACTCCATACACTCTGTTAAAATCGCTAGCTAGTTTCAGTGCTTGCATCTAAGTATCGAGCAAATAAAGCACGTTCCTCTGGGTAAAGTCGCCTTGGACGCATAGTTTGCTTGTCAACGAACAATCCTTTTTGTAGTCCCTCAGCCGCCAGCACTTGTTGACTATTGTAGAAACGAAACTGCATGATGGCAGAAGCATTTCGCAGTTGAGACAGCCAGAGTTCTACTTGCACGCGATCGCCTAAATACAATGGTGATTTGTAGGTAATACTGGTATGAACTAAAATCGGTACGAAACCCTGCTGAAAAATTTCATGGGTCGCCATTCCCACTGTTTCTAATAGCTTAGTTCGTCCTATTTCCATCCACTGGATATAAACAGCATTGTTTACGTGTCCAATGAAATCAATTTGATAAGAATAAACATCCAAGTCAAAAGCAATTTTCTGCATGTCTACTTCTCACAGGGAAGCAATAGTAGTGTAAAAGTCACTCCTTGGTGACAAGGTATCATAGTCACCAAGAAGTGACAAGTAGATAAGAACTATTCATGATGCGTGATAAAGAGGAAACCAAAGCTCGAATTTTGGCGGCGGTGGGCAAACTGTTGGCAGAGTCTGGATTTCAGCAATTAGGTGTGAATGCGATCGCTCGTGAGGCTGGTGTTGATAAAGTATTGATTTACCGATATTTTGAGAATTTGCCATCTCTACTGCAAAAGTTTGGCAAAGAGGGAGACTATTGGATCACTGCTGAGGCGCTGATTGGTGATGAAACAACTGCTGATGCTGAGTCTCTAGCTGATTGGATGATCTACCTATTAATACGATTGCTAGATGATTTAAAAGAACGACCAATTACACAAGAGATTATGCGTTGGGAATTGCTAGAAGGCAATGAACTAACTCGTGAACTGGCCAATGTCCGCGATTCTATGGCGTTAGATAGCCTTAATTTTCTCAAACAGAAGTGTTCGTTCCCTGAAGATCAAGATATTCCTGCAATCAGTGCTGTTTTAGTAGCAGGAATCGTCTATCTAGTGCTGCGTACTAAAGTCAGCAAAACATTTATGGGCTTGGATTTCAGTTCACCTACAGGTTGGGAGCGAGTTGAGGCGGCGATCGCATCGCTGATTCAATCCACTGTGTAAGCTTCATAAACAGCTTATCCAAGTTTGCTTCTTTCCGCCGCCAACGAATATTTATCGAGAAGTCCTGCTCTTGCTCCAAATCTGGTAGATACATGTGTTGCGAGGATAAATGCAAGGTCAGCACATCCTTTAATAGTTTCTCCTTCTAATAAACCATACAAAAAGCCAGCTACAACTGCATCACCAACACCTGTTGTATCTAGTGCGATTCTACTATCGCTTCCAACTGTAAAGTTCACATTGGAATGGCTAAAAAAGTTCATACTACTACCAGCATTGCTGTAATCGACCACGGGTGAGTACAAACTAAAAATAGTCAAAAGCTTTTAAACGCTTAGTTTTAAGCGTGCAGAAAAATCGGCAATTGGCAGCACAAATGCGTAGATTTTAAGCAGCATTTTTAACTG
>JAESGT010000061.1_pt1 | contig 42091 bp, 33 predicted proteins | sample 9266261 | NCBI WGS metagenome assembly JAESGT01 (sample SAMN15741584, study PRJNA653494) | algae metagenome | isolation source: Pelatocladus maniniholoensis HA4357-MV3 and co-occurring heterotrophs from... | place: USA: Maniniholo cave near Haena, Hawaii | collected 2009-07-28 | reverse complement strand
GTAGTTAAAAAGTATATTGAAAATCAACGTGGTAAATAAGAGAAACGCCGGGTTAAAACCCGTCGTGTCGCGTTTCATCCCCTCCTTGAAAGGCAGGGGTTCTCACGCTCCCGCTATGTTTCGATAGTGTATGACCAACAATTGCCTTGACCCCATTTCAGAGATAATTAGCTCACGCCAAAAAGCCTTTGATCTCAATGATGTTTGTGCCAATGTATGTTCTTTTGCAACTGTAGCAATAGATAGAACTCCCAGAGTACGCATCATGAACTTAAATACCATTTCTGGACGTTTCTTTGAACTGCATTGCAGCGAACAAAGTGGAAAATGGCAAGAACTCAAGCATAGTCCTGCTTATGAGCTTTTACTCTGGTGGCCCTGTGTGGCACGACAGTATAGAATTCGTGGGGAGTTAGAGATTATACCTCAATCTCTTGTTGAACAAAGTTGGTTACGCGCTCCCTATTCCTTTAAGCTTCTTGATCGTTTTTATGAGGAGTATCAGCCATTAGGTTCCAAGCTACAAAACCAGCAATTGCTACTCTCTTCTCTAGATACTCTCAAAATCAAATACCCAAGTGATCAACAAATTCCACCTCCACAGCACTTGCGGGGTTTTTACTGCAAAGCAGACTGGATTGAATCTCTCTACATTGATGATCTTCGTATTCACGAAAGACATTGCTATACGTACATTGATGCTCATTGGCATCATGAGCTACTGGTTCCTTGATCTATAGCAGTTCTCGGTTGTGTCCAATACGCACCCCACCCCTTAATCCCCTCCCCGCGTGCGGGGAGGGGAGTTTTTTTTTGGCGTTAGACAAAACCGGGGCGGGATTCAAAGGGAATTATAAGTAATCAAGCGAACCTGATATAAAAGTTGGGTTGTAGACGCAGATATTGAAGCTTGCTTGATAAGCAACTAATGAAGAATTGTTTCTAAAGCAGGTTGCAAATTAGGATATTGAAATTCAAAGCTACTTTCTAGGGTGCGTTTAGGAAGGACTTTTTGCCCTTCTAAAACTACTATCGCTCCGTCTCCCAAAAGTGCTTCTATAGCAAAATTAGGAACAGGCAACCAGGAAGGACGATGCATAACTTTGCCCATAGTTGTAGATAACTCTGACATACGAATGGGGTGAGGAGCAGTAGCATTATATACGCCTGACATTTCTGGCTTAGTTAAAGCTTGGATAATCAACTTGACTAAATCATCTATATGAATCCACGAAAACCATTGTTTGCCGCTACCAATAGGCCCACCGGCAAAAAGTTTGAAGGGTGTAATCATTTTACCCAAAGCTCCACCCAGACCCAAAACAATCCCGAATCGTAGAATTACGAGTCTTACATCAGCTTCTGTAACTTTTGTTGCTTCTGCTTCCCAAGCTTGACAAACTTGGGCGAGAAAATCTTTACCAGATGGGCTTGTTTCATCGAAAGTCGCGGTTTCGCTAGTACCGTAATATCCAATAGCAGAAGCGTTAACTAAAATACTAGGTTTAGGGTTAGCCTTGGTTATTGCTTCCACGATTTTTTGAGTAGTCAGTTTACGGCTATTGAGAATTTCTTGTTTTCGTTGTGGTGTCCATCGTCCCTCACCTATGGGTTCACCCGTCAAATTAACTACACCATCACATGTGGCGATCGCCTCTTGCCAACTACCAGAGACTGTCGGCGTATAAGCAATAATTTCTACATTAGGAAAAGCTTGGCTGGGAAAAACTTTTTGGGCGTGAGCGATATTACGAGTTAAAACCAATACCCTGTTACCATCTTTGTGGAGCTGTTCTACCAAGCGACTTCCGACAAATCCTGTTGCACCACTCACTGCTACTTTCATGATTTAACCTCTATCAATCTCTATTGTGACCGGAATCTTTCCCCTTTTCTCACGCGCTTTTACCGTGGTAAGCGTCGTATCGCTACTGTTATCGATGGCAACACAGCCGTGTGGGTGGGTCAACAACCATCTTTTATGGTAGCAGTGCTGATAAACTGGAACTAGCACTAAAGATGGGATATTCCCTATCAAAGAAATGCGACCTGAAAACAGGATCTGGTGGATTGAAAACAACCAGCAACTACTTAATCCAATTTAAAAATGTTTGACACTAGTCCAGATAGACAACCTAATTCCCAATCCAAAATATAAAACCCAAAATCCAAAATGGAATGACTTGCGTTTAAGATGGTTCGATATTATAGGATGGACAGAGTGTTACAAGGCTTGGGGCTATTATGGCTCGCTATACCTGTTCGTTTATTCTTTCTATTCCTATTAACCATCTCCAGCCGTTACTTATAGAACTGCTGCAAGACTGCAACCTGGATGTACAGTACTATACATTGGATTACATCATGGCACGTGAGATAGTCGGTACTGTTTCTTACTCCAAAATGGTGACTGTAGAAGTACTTATTGATAAAAGCACAGCTACCGAAACTGAAACCAGAATGAGTATTGTGATTAAAAACCAGGAACTACCACTCCAGCTAGATAATCACTGTCGGCAGGTGTTTGAGTATATTAAGCAGGCAATTGAAGACAACCGTAATTGGCATCTAATTCAAAGCCTAGCAGGATAATTACAATGCTTTTAACCAAGGGAAGGGCATCTGCTACAGCTAGCTTTGTGCCAAGCTAGCTCATAGCAAAATGTGACATAATATACTAAGGCAATAACAGAACAACAAACTTTTTAATCTTCTAGATCTTCTGTCATGCCGGGATTGATAAGTGTAATGTCATACTCGCTGGCATCAGTCTGACCAGGTAGTACTGTATCACGTTTTAACAGATAATAGATGGCACGTACTTGAGGCCCAAAAACAACTTCGTCTTCATTTTTAAGGTCATAGTTTGAGAGCTTGCGCCCATTAATCATCAGACCATTTGAGCTATGCTTGCCTCTAGCGTCGCCATCAATAATTCGATAATAATGACTGTTGCTGCGATCGCTTCTGGGTAATCTTACTAATGTGGCATGACGGCGCGAGACGAATTGTGAAACTAAACGGATGTCACATTCTCGATCTCGACCAATGGAATAAATGGAACGCTCTAGAGTGAATTCCTTACGTCCTTGATCGTCTTCCACAATCAGTATATGGCTTTCATGGTTTTCTGCTGCCATTGACAAATCGTTACTATAATCGGTTGAAGTCTTATTAATTAGGAATCGTTTAGAATTGTTTTCTGCCATTCTCTCAACCAGAGTCTGTGCTACTTCATAGTAATAACTAAGAATCAAACAACAATGTAATGTTTTACTCCTTAGTATCTTTAGTATCTACAGTGACCTTTACTGGCGCTCTGGAAACAGAGTCAAGGATTTTGTGAGATTTTGTAAATAGTGACTATCGATTTAGTTTAACCTGAGACAGGCAGAACGGATATTTACTCTTTTAAAATATTAAGGCTAAATATCTGACAAAAAATTCGATGGGATGCATGAAAGCCACTTAACTTTAACCATTTTGGGAAACCTCTCCTCGGTGCGGAGAGGTTTTGATATTTTTGTATTAGCGATGAGCAAATCGGCGTAGTAGTAGGGAATTGGTAACGACACTCACCGAACTAAAAGCCATTAAAGCCGCAGCGCTAGCAGGACTAAGGACAAAATGCAAACTGGGTAATAGGACACCAGCCGCCAAGGGAATTCCCAATGTGTTATATGCAAAAGCCCAAAACAAATTTTGGCGAATTTTGTTGAAAGTCACCCGACTCAGTTGGATAGATTCTACTACATCGGTTAAACAATTTCGCATCAAGACAATATCAGCCGTTTCGATCGCCACATCTGTACCAGTGTGTAAGGCAATTCCAATATCTGCTTGAGACAAAGCCGGAGCATCGTTGATACCATCTCCTACCATTGCGACTACGGATTTGGGATTGGTTGTTGTTTTTATCTCCCCGTTTTGAAGAGATTGTATGACATTTGCTTTCTTGGCTGGAGGTACACCCGCCATGACATCAGCAGTCTCTAATCCTAATTGGTTGGCAATAGCGATCGCAGCTGCTGGTGTATCACCACTAAGGAGCATAACTCGCAACCCCATTTGCCGCAATTTGTCAACAGCTGCTTTTGCATCTGGTCTGAGGGTATCTTGAATAGCAATGAGTCCGGTGATTGTTCCGGCAATTGTCACTGCCACAACAGTTTTACCATTTTCTGCTAACGTCTCTGCCTGCTTGTGTACATTTTCATCAACGGCAATTCCATGCCAACTCAACCAATCCCAATTTCCCAACAGTACTAAATTGCCTTCGACCACAGCAGAAACACCAAGTCCCGGTTCTGTGTGAAAGTCAGTAGCTGGTGGAATCGCTAACTGTTGCTGCTGTGCTTGGTTGCGAATTGCTGTCGCCAGAGGATGACAAGTACCACTTTCGACTGCAGCTGCCAGTTGTAAGAGGTATTGATGGGGATCGGGGATTGGGGATTCTCCAGAGGAGACGCTACGCGTAGACGCGTAAGCGGCTTCTCGTAGAGTACGGGGATCGGGGAAGGTAGGGGTCCCCTTTGGGGATAAGGGGCAGGTGGGGCCCCTGGAGGGGATAAGGGGTAATGGGGATTGGGGATCAACAAGAGACTTGTTAAATAATTCTCCTTGTCCCCCTTGTCTCCCTTGTCCATCTTGTCCCCCTTGTCCTCCTTGTCCTCCAAGTCGTTCTTCTAACACAACACAATCCGTTACCGTTGGATTACCAGTTGTCAGCGTACCTGTTTTATCGAAAACAATGGTATCCATCTGGTGTACTTTTTCTAAAACATCACCGCCTTTGATTAATAGACCTTGTTCGGCAGCGATCGCAGTTCCGATCAAAAGAGCTGTGGGTGTGGCTAGTCCCAAAGCACAAGGACAAGATACAACCATCACCGCAATTGCTAACTTTAAGCTTACTAATAGCGGAGAGTGATAAATGGGAACAGCTACACCACTAGAGTGATGAGCCATATCCACCATATCCATGCCAGGGGACATAGTGACATCTTGCCAAACATGAGTGCCAATAAAGTACCAAAACAAAAATGTCAATACAGCCGTCGCTAGTACACCGTAGGTAAAGTATCCAGCTACTGTATCTGCTAATTTCTGTACGGGTGCTTTTCGAGTTTGTGCTGCTTCCACTAGGGCAACAATTTGTGCCAAAGTGGTATCGCTGCCTGTGCGAGTTGCTTCAATTGCGATCGCTCCCGACTGATTGAGTGTTCCAGCTGTCACTGTATCTTCTTTTTGCTTAAGCACTGGTACAGCTTCTCCAGTCAGCATTGATTCATCAACAGTAGTTTGACCATCTATCACTATGCCATCAACTGGAATTTTGTCTCCTGGCAGAACTTGCAACCACTCGCTGACACGCACTTGTTCCGCAGGAATTTCTATAATCTCACTCATAGAAGTTTGTACAGACGCGTCATCGCGCTTTTCTACAACCCCTTTGGAAATCAATCTTGCTACCTGGGGTTGGAGATCAAGCAAGTTTTTAAACGCAGCAGTAACTTGACCTCTTGCTTGTTTTTCTAATGTTCTTCCCAATAAAATAAACCCCAACATCATCACAGGCTCATCAAAGAAGCATTCCCAACCAAGCTGAGGAAACAACAAAGCAACCAAACTAGCTGTGTAGGCAATTAGCGTCCCCAAGCCAACGAGAGTATTCATATTGGGTGTATTTCGTCGCCAACTCACCCAGCCATCTATCAAAATCGAGCGCCCAGGAATGAGTAGCGCTACCGTTGCTAATCCACAGTGAAACCAGATGTTATGCAAAACAGGTAGCACAATACCACCAATATTGCCCAAGTGTCCAATAGTTGACAGTACTAGCAGTAATGCAGCAATTATCAACTGTCTACGTGCAGATTGAATCTCTTGGCGCTGTCGTTCTGCTGGATCTATTTTGTCTTGGTTTTCATCGGTGAATTTCCCACTTGGTTGCCTAAGTTGAGACGGAAATCCAGCTGACGTCAATTGCTGTGCCAGTGCATCTGCATCCACCGTACCAGTTTCTAGCTCTACAACAGCAATTTCTGTTGCCAGATTGACACTAGCACTCTTCACTCCAGGAGATTGAACTAGCTGTCGTTCAACAGCCTTTACACAGCCACCACACTTCATACCCCCAACATCTAAGATGATTTTCTCAGTTGTTGAAGTTGGTTCAGGGGAAAGGTTAGTTTTTGGGACAAGTTGCATGAAATAAATTTGAATTTGTTACGAAACGTCAACGCTTTACAAACTTCTTGCAAAATCCAGGAAAAAGTTTAGTTGTCAAGGGTAAGAGTTATAAGAATTAAGAAGTCTTTACCTTTTACCTTTTACCTTTTCCAATAAGAGTACCTATAGCTCTTGTGCAAGAAGTTTAAAAGTACAGCTAAACCGCACCTCTACTTCGAGAGTAGGCGAAATTCGCAACAACGACTTGATGTCAAAAATATGAAGTTTTATTAAGTTTATGATTCAGCCGATTCCTTGCGACTCCAGCGCAGATATGTCAAATAGATGATGACAGCAAACTGTGTTGGCATTAAAGCAATTTGACTTCTGAAAAAAGGATTTATATCTAAATTAGATATGGTAATAAAATATACCAATCCTAATAAAGCAAAAAATACTAAAGATATATACTTACGTTTGATAATTAACATATTGGTAGGCAGAGAGGATTGGGGACCCCTGGAGGGGATAAGGGGCGAAGGAAGGGAAGGGAGAATTATTAACCACTAACTACTAACTAAAACCAACCTTGTTTGTTAACAAAGTAAGTATCAACAAATTGGTTGTAGGACTTGTTGAGGTAGATCATTCCTTCTAGCAAACCCACAAGCTGCATGATGAATAAGGTTAAGCCGTAGGTAAAATAACCTCCCACCAAAGAAATGACGAGCATAATAAAGCCCTCTGCGGTATAACCCAAAACAAACTTATGAATACCAAGACCTCCTAACATAATGCCACTGTAGCCAGCTAATAGTTGTTTGGTGGCATGACTGGGATTGAGATTTGCCATATGAGTGCTGCTCCTTGATAAGCTATGTATAAAATAGAAATTCTATATTTTTAGCAAAAAGTAAATCTACTGACTATCTTATTTCCACTATGTTTCGGGAAAATAAACAATTTTTACTTTTTATTCAGTATCAATACTGTATCAACACTGTCGAAAATAGATATACAGAATTAGCGTAACTTCAAATCGCAAGTACGCTTTCTAAGGAGATAAGTGTTCAGACATAGCCTGAAACTAGGTATCTCCACAAAACTATTTTGAATAACAACAAAAAACCGCTACACAACTGTTTTGAATCCTAAGCTATAAAACTCTGTTTTACAGAATTAACAGCTATCATCATCAAACAACTGCGTCGTACTACTTTTTACACATCAGACAGTATCATTTCCGGACTTTTTTATTTTTGCGGCAATAATTTAAGGATACTGACTAAAAGTAATGTAGAACCCTTATTTAAGCGGCTCTTTGCACATGGTTTTCTAAGTCTAGTCAAGCAAATAGTTACAAACTAATTTGTGTAAATTTTCCGTAATCACTTAAGTGAACGCGGAACTCAGAAGCTAGTATTCCCAAACTTAAACTGTAAATAAGCAATACTAAGCCACTAAAGACTAATTTCTTATTTTTTTTACTTTGTTGCTTGAGTTTTTTATTAGATATGTATTTTCTCTCAAGCTAGCATTTTTTTATAGTTAATATCAACATACCGTTGGTAGATTTTTGTGACATATACGGGGATCGGGGATTGGGGATCAGGGACATGGGAGACAAGGGGGACAACTAATCAGTGATCAGTGATCAGTTATCAAATTAAACTGATCACTGTATAACTGATTCATGCCCAATCCCCGTTCCCCCTTATCTCCAGAGCAGGGTGGTTTCATACGAAAAAAGAAAAATATGGAAGTCTGTATTTCTCGTTTTGAAGCATAGATTTTTACCCCTCTCCAAGCCTCTCCCCTTATTAAGGGGAGAGGCTTTAAAAGAAGATTTTAATTTTTCTCTGCTTGTATGAAACCACCGTGCTTATCTCCTCCAGGGGCCCCACCTGCCCCTTATCCCCAAAGGGGACCCCTACCTTCCCCGATCCCCGAACGCGAGTGCGTCTCCTCTGGAGAATCCCCAATCCCCGATTCCTCGATCCCCGATTCCCTGCTCCCTGATTCCCTAATTACTACTACCGAGGACAAATAAGCTAAGTAGGGTGCCACTGTTCCACAGGCTGTGGAGGAGCATGGGAGCAAGGAGGTTGCGCGATCGCGTGTAAACTACTCCTAAAACAACTCCTAATGCGAACAGTGGTAAAACTTCCGATAAACTCAGGTGAGCGATCGCAAACAAAAAGGCACTGATGATAATTGCCCACCACACAGACACGTAGCGAGTCAGCGAGGGTAACAGAAAACCGCGAAAGAGGAATTCTTCAAATAACGGAGCAGCGATCGCAGCAGTTACAAAAAATATACTCAATGCTACAGAATCTTGGCTTTCCAATGCTAACTGCAACAGAGGATTACTACCACCTTGGCCTTGCCATATTTGTTGATTGATCAGGGATACCACTACGACTACTGGTAACGCCGCACAATAACCACCGAACCCCCATAAGAACCAATTACCCCGTAAGTTGAAGCGAAACCAGCTAGACTCTAGCGGGAAAAAACGTTTAATAGATAAATACAATACCGATATCGCGCCCAATGCCACTAATATGTAACTTAAGAATACATAGAATGCTTGTAGTCGTAGATTTGCAGTAGAACGAGGGATAGGAAGTAGCTGTAACACAATGGGAATCAATATTTGTCCCATGAAGAAAAAGCCCACGACAAATACTTGCAAAATTGTTTCCCCATCCCAAGGTACTGACCAACTCGCATTAGCATTTTGTCCCAATAAACTAGCTTTCCCCTTGACAACACGTTGACCAATCAGAAAAATCAGTAGCCCTATACCAATAAAAGCTCCCAGGGCTGGAATAGTACCAATAATCGCTAATTTCACAAAAGCTTGTTCAGCAGCTTTTTGTTCTGCTATTTTCAGGTTTGCGACAGCTTCTTGACGTTGCTGGAGTTGGTAGAGTTGAGTCAAAGCAGTAAAGCGAAACCAACTATCTAGATTATCTTGAATTACTTGTTGAGCATTGGGAAGCAAACGAGGCGGATTACTCCACATTCCACTCAAAGCTGTCGCTGTTTCGCGTAATTCAGGTGGAATTTGGGAATTTTGCTGCAATTGCTTCCAACTTTTGAGAGCTGCATCTGTTTGTTTTTGCTGTGCTTGTAAAATTCCTAAGCGCAAATCGATCTCAGCAATTGATTTTTGTAGTTGGTCAATAGTTTTTTGTAATTCTTTTTGCTGTAATGAACGAGAAGTATTAGTCGCAGGAGGAATTTCCGGTTGAGGTTTAGGAGTTGCGGGAGTCGTTACAGGTTCGGAATTAAGGTCTACCAACTGTTTTTTAGCTTTTTCCAGATTGGTTTGAGTCGATTTCCGTGTTTCTTGATACTGCTTAGTTGCGGTTTCCAGAGGTTTTTCACCGATAATTGCTTCCTTCGCCGCTTGCAAATTCTCATCTTTGCTATCTGAGGCTTGCCACTGAGAAGCTTCTAGGACAATATTTGTTTGATAAAGATCCAGACTATTTTGGAACTGTGGTTCTTGCCAACTATTTAGTAAAGACGAACCAGCAACAAAGACAGCTAACAATGTTAATAAAAATAAACCTAACCGCTTAGGTGTCATCTATTCTCCCCTTGACTCATACTGAGTTGCAATTAAATCATGGCTAATTAAACATATGGAGAGCTGGGGAGGAAGGGAAGACCCATCAGCCTATCAGTCTCCACGACTAAATACTACTTTTTTTATCACCATTTTGGAGTGGTTGCGAATACGTGAAAATTTGCGATCGCTCTCAACAACTAATTTTTCTATTTGATTGTGAACTACCTACAATGTACCGTAAGGTCAGTTCTGGGTTTTGCATTTTTAACTCAAAATCTGGCTTGAGCAAAAAGTTAAAGGTTAAGGGTTAAAGATTTTTTCTCTTCACCCTTAACCTAAAGGTATTGCTACAGCGTATAGTTTTGCGTAGCTTCTAATTTTATCAGAGAATCTACCTACCGTATTTAAGGTTGATTACCTCACCCTGAACCGTTTGCGCTGAGGGAACACCTAATAAATTATTAATAGTTGGAGCAACATCAATATTGCGGATAGTGCCGATACTACCACGACGATTGATATCAGGTCCAGCAGCATAGAAAATGGCACTCAGCTTAGGTATGCTCGGATCATAGCCATGCGCTCCATAGAAATTAGGCACTGAAAATACAGAATAGTCAGTGTCTCCCAAACGAGTAACAACAGGATTTTGGGTACCGTCAAAGTTATAACCGTCACTCATAATCGCGAACACATCACCAGTATCCTGACCAACAAATTCACTAGTACCCAAGCCAAATGTTGGGTCGTTTAGATCACCTGGTAACGGACGAGCATAAATCTTATCGAAAATAGCTTGCGGTTCTCCCTGTGTATAGTTGGGATTTTTATCTACTAATTCCTTCAGACTTGTGACAATTTGCTGTTGCAAAGTGATATATTCTGCCGGACTGACAATACCATTAGGTTCACGTCCTTGAAGATTAATGTAGATATTGGCAGCAGGACCAGATGTCACCGCTCGGACTTTATTAGAGTCAAAACCTTTACTCTTGAGGAAATTATTGAGATTAACTGCTGTGTGGAAGCTGGAAAAGCCGTGGTCTGATACAACAATAATGTTACTCTTCGGTCTGCCTTTTTTATCTCTACCAACTGCATTGATGATGCGTTGCACAGCATTATCAGCAGTCTGATAGGCAGCTTGGACATAAGATTTATAGCGAGCTACCTTTGCTTGATTTTGCCCTGCACCAATTGTATTGGGATTAGTAGGATCAGTTGGTTGACGGGAGTCACTCAAAAGAAACTGATGCTCAGAGCCATCGGGTTGCTCGATATAAACCATTACCAGATCGGCGTTGGGATTTTGGTTGATTGCTCTTAACGCCACTCGAGTCTGATAGTCTACAAAAAGTTGAACTTGATCTTCATAAATAGCTTCGAGTTCACTATCAGGAAAATTGGTAAATCCAGGGCTGAGTTTTTCTGGAATGCGGAAGTCAGCCTGGGGCGCCCAAAAACCAACATGAGTAAGGATGTCATCAACACTACTTTGAACTGCTGGAGTACTGGGAATAGCGTTAGCAGAATAGCGAGCAATCCGAAGCGTGCTGAGATCAGGAGCAAGATTGCTGACGTAAAAAGCAGTTCCGGCTTTGTTGGAACTACCTTGTAGGTAAAATAGACTGGATTTTTTATACTGTGCTTTTACATAGGCAGGACCAGTGGAAGGTAAGCTGAAAGGCCCAGGTTGAATGCCAATTGTTGCATCAAAAAAGACTAGCGTGTCATAGTTAGTTTGGCGATCGCTTGTTGTGTCAAGCGCCGCAACTTGAATGTCATAGTTAACACCACCAACAGTGAACTGATCGCCTAAAGAAGCTTGCAGGATTGGGCTGTAGGAAATTTTTTTCGCCACACTGAGTTGACTAATCGTTTGGTTGGGAGCAGGGCTAAAGTTAGCTGTCGTCAGACTAAAACCTTTAGCACTTACTCCTGCAAAAGCTCCAAAGGGAACTGTGTAAGATACAGTTCTCTTGTTAGCAGATTGAATAATCGGGCTATTACTTAAACCCGGTACTTTCACATCTACTCCATCTGCTCCTGGAAAAGTCGCACTCACAACCTTTTTGCCATTTTGCAGGAGTCCAATCCACAGGGGATCAGCAGTAGGCTGTATACTTTCACTTGGTTCTTGGGTCGAATAGCCTCCTATGGGAGCGCCAAAACCACTGATGTTAGAAGTGAAGGGACTAGCAACCAGATGGAATGTATTGGCGTTGATGTCATTGCGGGCGGCTGTGGAACCTGTGGCGATCGCTACATGACAAGCAGCCGTCAGAGACGCACTACAGGTTATATTTCGCTCTGCATAAACTCCCTTCTTCTTGATCAGTCCCAATCCCTGCTTTGGACTCAGGATACCTTGAGCAAGATACTGATCAACAAAATCCGGAGTTGCGCCATCAAGTGAAATCAAGATCACTTTAGGTTGTAGCGTGCTTGATATTGACTTAGCTACTATAGAATTTGCTGTTAAACTTAAGAAAAAGGTTACAAGTATAATAATCGAGAGGCGCATGAATAATTTTTGCCTCCAATAATGGTGTAGCCACCCAAAAAGTTTATCAAATCTCGTTTGGATAAACTCTTTGATTGAATAGAAATTTAAATATCTCCCCACTGTTCCTCCTTAAGCACACCACCGTATCTTTGCTGAGATCACTCACTCTCAATTTACTAACGGTATGTTAAGTAAAAGCTATAGGAATCTTAAGGATTGTAGTTTAATCCCTAATAGAGATTAATTTTAATTGCAATGTCGCGGACTACTAGGTATTGCGATCGCTCTTTAAAACAAATTCTTATAAATAAAATTTTCTCCCTTGTCCCTCTTGTCTCTCGTGTTCCCCATATCCCGATGTTCCACGTAGACATTCTCCCGACCCTACTATATTTTAAGTAAGGTTTTTTCACAGGAGATACATATGTTTGGACTAGGATGGACAGAAGTAGGTGTAATAGCGATCGTCGCCTTACTAGTTTTTGGGCCAAAAAAAATCCCTGAACTGGGAAGCGCACTAGGTAAAACCTTGCGGGGTTTTAAAGAAGAAATGAATAAACCTACCAGCGATGAGGATTCCACGCCAGAGGAAGAAGAAAAATAGTCATTTGTCATTTGTCCTTTGTGTTGACGAATGACAAATGACAAATGACAAAAGACTAAATAATTGAATTGACCACAGATGAAGTCACACCCATTTGAGAATCTACAGTTGGGGGGGTGGTGTTTTGTTGAGGAAATTCTTCCTTAACGACACCACGCGCCTTAATCAATTTGATGGCACGATTGACACTTTCTGGTAAAATCACCACCAAACTGTTCTCAGGAGCGATATCCAAAGCTTTATTAATTGCTTGGGTTTCATCCAGAATTGCTTCATATTCGTAATCAGGATTGATTTGTTTAATACCTTGAATAATTAATTCCGCAGCCGAACCCCGCGCCCTTCCTCTGGTGTCATCGTCTTCTTTGATAATTACATAGTCAAATATTTCGGCTGACAGTTTACCCAAAGCCACAAAGTCTTGATCACGCCGATCGCCAGGGCCACCAATGACGCCAATGCGATCGCCATTTGCCCAGTTACGCACAAACGAACCCAAAGCTTCGTAACTATGGGGGTTGTGGGCATAATCTACCAAAGCGTGGAAGTTACCCAAGTTAAACAAGTTCATCCGTCCTGGTGTTTGACTCACCGAAGCCCGGAATGTATTTAAACCAGCCCGAATTTGCTCAATTGACACATTTTGCACAAACGCTGCTAAAGAAGCCGCCAAGGCGTTAGCAATCATAAATGGCGCTCGTCCACCCATCGTCAGAGGAATATTTTCTGCTCGTTCAATCCGGTGTGTCCAATCGCCTTTTAGTATTGACAAAAAGCCATTTTCATACACTGCTGCTACTCCGCCCTTTTGGATGTGGTTTCGCACCAATTCCGATTCTGGGTTCATGGTGAAGTAAGCAATATTAGCTTTTGTTCGTTCAGCGATCGCCGCCACACGGGAATCATCGGCATTGAGAACAGCGTAGCCATCTGGATAAACAGCTTCAGCAACTACACTTTTAAGGTGTGCCAATTGGTCAATTGTGTCAATGTCACCAATACCCAAATGATCAGCAGCAACATTTAATACTACACCAACATTGGCGGCTTCAAAAGCTAATCCAGAGCGGAGAATCCCACCGCGAGCTGTTTCCAGGACTGCTACTTCTACTGTCGGGTCTTGCAAGATTAACTGGGCGCTTTGGGGACCTGTGTTGTCGCCTACTTCTACTAAGTAATCTCCTATATAAGTCCCATCTGTTGTAGTATAGCCTACTACTTTATTTGTCTGTTTGTAGATGTGAGCTAACAGGCGGGTAGTAGTAGTTTTACCGTTTGTACCTGTCACAGTTAATACAGGAATACGGCTAGCTTGTTCGTTGGGGAACAGCATATCAATGACTGCACCAGCGACATTGCGGGGAATGCCTTGGCTAGGGGCAACGTGCATCCGGAAACCGGGAGCAGCATTGACTTCTACAATCACACCATCAACCTCTCGTAAGGGGCGGCTAATATCCGATGTCACAATATCTATGCCCGCGATATCCAAACCGATAATCTTGACGATGCGCTGGGCTAACCAAACGTTTTCCGGGTGAATTTCATCTGTCCTATCTACAGCAATACCACCTGTACTTAAGTTTGCCGTTGCTCGCAAATAGCAAATTTCGTCTTTCGCTAAGATACTGTCGAGGGTGTAACCTTGCCTTTCTAGTAACTGATAACTGGTGCGGTCAAGTTCTATTTTGGTGAGAATCTTATCATGTCCGTCACCACGATTTGGGTCTTTATTGGTTTCCTCTATCAGTTCCGCAATTGTAGATCTACCATCACCAACCACATGAGCAGGTACACGTTCTGCAACCGCCACCACTTTACCATTTACAACCAAGACCCGATGATCACGCCCGTTGTAATACCGCTCCACAATAATCGAGCGAGAAACTTGTCTGGCTGCGTCGTAAGCTGCTTCTGCTTCTTCCCTATTTTGGATGTCGATGGTGATCCCGCGCCCGTGATTACCGTCTAAGGGTTTGATCACAATCGGATAACCACCGACGTATTCTACTGCTTCTTGCAAATCGTCCAAAAAGTTAATCACCGTACCCCGTGGTACTGGTACACCTGTACTAGAAAGAATCCGTTTGGTGGCTTCTTTGTCACAAGCCAACTCTACACCCAAGATTCCGGTGTTATCGGTCATGGTTGCCTGCATCCGCTTCTGGTTGACACCATAGCCTAGTTGAATTAAGAAGCGCGCCCCCAGTTGCATCCAGGGAATACCTCTTTTTTCAGCTTCTTTGATGATTGACTCTGTAGAGGGTCCCAAAGCTGAATCACGCCATAGGTCTTTGAGGTCTTGTAAATCTTGTTCTAACTCTGCCTTTGGATAACGGCCTCGGTCAACAATGCTTTGGCACAAACGGACTGCGGCTCTACCTGCATAACGTCCAGCTTCCTCATTTAAATACTCAAAGACGACTTGGTAAACACCGGATGTAGACGTTTCACGAGTACGACCGAAACCGACATGCATTAGCGCTAATTCCTGTAGTTCTAAAGCTACATGCTCCACGATGTGGCCCATCATGGTGCCTTCACGCACTCGCATCAAAAAACCACCACGACAGCCAGGCGAGCAGTAGTGACCCTCCAGACTAGGCAGAGCCTCAACTAATCCTTCATAAAAGCCGGGGATCTCATTTGAGGGCGTCTCGGCAAGATTTTCTAGATCAAGGCGCATGACGATTAACTTGTGGCGTCGAATGCTCCAGTAGTTGGGGCCGCGTAAGGTCTGGATTTTGAGGATTCTCATGGGAATAGGTAGATGGAGATTCGGAACCAAAATTCTAGTTTCTTACTGAAATTGACCGCCAAACTGTTCATGGTAAACAGTTATTTCTTCTTACATCGTATTACTCTCACTTTTTTGCTGCAACGTTATAAATTTTGCGGTCAATTCAGTGTAGCTTCAGATACTTAAGTCCGTCAGCTGGAGATGCGGTAAACAGCAGGTAAGACGGTACGTTGGTAAAGATGGAAGCGATCGCCATGGCTAAGAATATGTAGACGCAAATTGTGAAGATTCAAAGGTTCAGTTGCTCCCACATGAGGTTCGTTGGTATGAGTCACTTCAGTCGGATCTACTATTGTAACTGAACCTTTACCCAACACTTGTAGCCAACCATCACGCTCAAATAACGCACAAGTATCTTCATCAATGCCGATACCCAAGCGATCTGGATGAGAAGCGATCGCGCTCATCAAGCGCCCCATACGATTACGATTGTTAAAATGTTGGTCTACAATTACTTCAGGTATAAATCCCAAGCCTGTGGCCATGTCCACTAAAGAACGATTGGGTGACTCACCACTACCACCCCCTGCAATCATGTGATGTCCCATGACTGCTGCGCCGGCGCTAGTACCTGCCAGAGTTAGTTCTCCAGACCTAACTCGCTGCCGGATAATATCCATTGCTGGTGTGTCTGATAAAACCCCACACAGCCGCAATTGATCACCTCCTGTCAAAAAAACCCCGGTACAAGCTTCCAGGGACTGTCGGTAATCACGGTATTCACACTGTTCTCTTTCCCGTATGTCCAGAAGCTCAATCTTCTTGGCACCCATATCTTCAAAAATGCGAATATACCGACCACCAATGATCGAAGGTTCGCGAGAGGCAGAAGGAATAATTGCAATATGGGCGTCATTAGCACCAGCACGGGCAAAAAAAGTCCGCAGAATCTCGCGACCATGGACTTTGTCTTCTGCGCCTCCGATCACCAGAACGGCAGTTTTGGTTGCTTGGGGTGTCCTCATTTCCAGCAATTTAGCTTGTAATTCCGGCATTGTGTTTCTCCTGTCAACAACTTCAGGTGAAAATTACAACAGCAGCAGCCTAATAATTTCCGCGCCTCGCCTCTTGCCAAGGACAGTGCTTTAGGCAATTGGTAATGGGTAATGGGTAATGGGTAATTAGTAATGGGTAATTGGTAATGGGTAATTGGTGATTTTTTTCTGCCCAATACCTGTCCGCATAGCGTCTCCTTTGGAGAATCCCCGAACCCCGTACTCTGTGAGAATTCGCTTGCGCGTCTACGCGTAGCATCTCCTCTGGAGAATCTCCAATCCCCGATCTCCGATTCCCGATCCTCCTGGCGACAGATTTATGGTTATAGTCAATAAAATCTTGTTGTGATGACTGCCGTCGCAATGCCATTGTTCTGTACACGCCTAATAGCGTATTCCTTGAGTAATAACTGTCTGTTTGAGTGTCTCCTTTAACTTTGGGAAACAGAAACAGATATTGACACACTTTTTCTTTGAGGCTGGTTCGATGCATCCTGGAAGTTGTTAACCTAGTCAGAAGATTAATTTAAATTTAGATGTGACAATATTTAAACATAAATTAAGTAATTAGAAAAACTTTTGTTGACCCATAGAATCCAACTGTTTCTAGTACTCCTATAGATACACACAACCAAGCTCTTGTATATTTTGTACAACATTGGCTAGTTGTCAGTGCTAAAAAGCAGCTATGCTGTAGACGCTCGTTTAGACAATGTATTTGTTAGGTAGACAATAAGGGGAATACCAAAAGTCCTCGCCTGTGGCAGCAATTTTTGGAAACCCCGGCAGAAAAATTTAATCAGCATAGCATCTACTTTTTTGGCTTTATTTATTAACTATCTAACTATTGCTGCCGTACTGTGCTAGACATTCCAATTTTAAGATTAGTGTTCTCCAATACGAAATACTGTGCGCTTTGATATAGTTACGCTATTTCCTGATTGTTTTACCTCTATTCTTAGTTCAGGGCTAATTGGTAAAGCCTTGACCAAACAGATTGCTCAGGTGAATTTGATCAATCCTCGCAACTTTACTACCGACAAGCATCGCAAAGTTGATGACGAACCCTACGGTGGCGGTGTCGGAATGCTAATGAAGCCAGAACCAATTTTTGCTGCGATTGAGTCTCTACCTGTTTTACCCAAAAGAGAGGTGATTATGATGAGTCCTCAAGGACAAACGATGAATCAACCTCTATTACGGGAATTAGCGACCAATTACGAGCAATTGGTAGTGATTTGTGGTCACTATGAAGGTGTAGATGAGCGAGTACTACATTTAGTGACCCGTGAAGTATCCTTGGGTGATTTTATTCTCACAGGCGGGGAAATTCCAGCAATGGCTTTGATTAATGGTGTGATGCGCCTTTTACCAGGAACTGTTGGTAAAGCCGAGTCCCTCCAATCAGAAAGTTTTGAAGAAGGGTTATTAGATTATCCTCAGTACACCCGTCCAGCAAATTTCCGTGGTTTGAAAGTACCAGATGTACTGCTGTCTGGCAATCATACTGAAATCGCTAAGTGGCGATTAAAACAACAAATTCAAAGAACAGGCGATCGCCGTCCAGATTTGCTCAAAGCTTGGCTAGAGGAAAAGCAGGAAAAAGAGGGGAGACAAGAGGAAATGAATAACTAATGACAATTGACACTTGACTTTTGACTCTAGACCAATAACTAATGACAATTGACACTTGAGCAACAACTAACAAATGAACATTCGGATTGGCAATGGTTATGACATGCATCGACTGGTGAGCGATCGCCCCTTGATTCTTGGCGGAATCAATATTCCTCACTCTCTGGGTTTGCTGGGACATAGTGATGCTGATGTCCTGACGCACGCGATTATGGATGCGATGCTCGGAGCTTTATCCTTGGGAGATATCGGACATTATTTTCCCCCTAGCGATCCCCAATGGGCAGGAGCAGATAGTTTAGTGTTATTGAGTAAAGTAGACCAACTGATTCATAAACAAGGTTGGCAAATAGGAAATATAGATTCGGTGGTAGTAGCAGAACGTCCAAAATTAAAACCTCATATTGAAAAAATGAAGGAAAAAATCGCAGGAGTTTTGCAATTACAACCAAATCAAGTCGGAATTAAAGCCACTACCAACGAGAAACTAGGCCCTGTTGGGGAAGAACAAGGTATTTGCGCCTATGCAGTTGTTTTACTATCACAGGAGTAAAATATGAATTGGTTTTATAAGGAAACAGGGAACAGGAAACCCCATAATTAAAATTAGGGGATTTGAATAAAAATAATTCTAGTCAGCTAAAAGCTGACTTTAGCTATTAGCCCCAACTTCAGTTGAGGGCAAATGAAAATATTAAGAATATTAATTAATGATGAGCTTTACTAATATCCTTCGTCCTATTAAGCATTTTCGCTTATTACTAATTCTGGCTTTGATCAGCATCTTTGTAACCGTTGCTTGCAACCCAAATAATTATCAAACAAAAGCTGCTCAAGTACCGCAAATGATAACTGCTGTTCTGGGTGAGCCTTCAACTTTTAATCCTGCGCTAAATGAGTCGTTCTATAGCGTTTTTGGTCCACTTTATGACTCATTAATTAACGAAAACCCCCTCACCACTCAGCTAGAACCTGGTTTAGCTGAATCTTGGGAACTTTCTGACAATGGACAACGAGTTGTCATTACCCTTAAAAAAGGACTCAAGTGGTCAGATGGGAAACCGATGACTGCGGATGATATTATTTTTAGCTACAACGACATTTACCTCAACCCCAAAATACCCACACCAACAAAAGATTCTTTGAGAATTAATGCGCGCGGTGATACTCCCAAAGTCCGAAAAATAGATGATCTGAAAGTAGAATTCACTGTCCCAGAACCATTTGCTCCTTTTTTAAGATGGGTAGGTGGAATTACAATTTTGCCTGCTCATGCTCTCAAGGAATCTGTCCACACCACCGATCAAAGTGGTAATCCCAACTTTTTGACAATGTGGACAACAGGCACTGATCCCAAAAAAATTATTGGTAATGGGCCTTACGTAATGGAAACTTATATACCCAGTCAACGAGTTATATTCCGACGCAATCCATACTACTGGCGTAAAGATGCTCAAGGAAATCCTCAACCTTATATAGAACGGTTAATATATCAAATTATTGAATCCACTGATAACCAACTCATCAGTTTCCGTTCTGGACAGTTGGATGATCTCGAAGTTCCTCCCGAAGGTTTTAGTTTATTAAAACGAGAAGAAAAACGGACAAAGTTTAAAATTTATAATGGTGGCCCGGATACTAGCACTACTTTTATTGCTTTCAATCTTAGTAAAGCTAAAAATTCTCAAGGTCAACCTTTTGTAAACCCAACTAAGTCTCGTTGGTTTAATAAAAAAGAGTTTAGGCAAGCAATAGCTTATGCCCTTGATCGTGAAACAATGAAAACAAACGCCTTTCGCGGAATAGGCGAGTTACAAAACTCTTTTGTTTATGTTAAGAGTCCTTACTATCTACCTCCAGAAAAAGGCTTAAAAGTCTACAATCACGATCCAGAAAAATCAAAAAAATTACTTCGACAAGCAGGCTTTAAATACAATGCTCAAAATCAATTAGTTGATCAGGATGGTAATCCAGTTAGATTCACCTTGCTGACAAATGCCGAAAGGAAAGTCAGGGGAGATATGGCAGCACAAATTAGACAAGATTTAGCAAAGATTGGCATTGAAGTTGATCTACAAATTCTTAGTTTTAACGCATATCTGGAAAAACTCAAAGTTAGCCAAGATTGGGATTGTTATCTTGGTGGTTTTGCAGGAGGCGGTGTTGAACCTCATAGTGCTAGCAATATTTGGAGAATTAAGGGTGCATCCCATGCATTTAATCTTGGTCCCCAACCAGGCGATCCACCGATGACGGGGTGGGAAGTTTCTGACTGGGAAAAGGAAATTGACCAACTTTACATTAAGGGAGCTCAAGAAATAGATGAAAACAAACGCAAAGAAATTTATTATCAATATCAGCGCATAGCCTCAGAACAATTGCCATTTATTCACTTGGTAGAAAGATTAGATTTACAAGCAGTACGCGATCGCTTCCAAGGAATAAAATATACTGCTCTCGGCGGACCATTCTGGAATTTGTATGAGCTAAAAATTGCTGAGGAGAATTGAATTAAGGTGGGGAGATTGGGAGACAAGGAGGACAAGGAGGACAAGGAAGAATTATTTAACAAGTCTCTTTTCGATGACAAATGACCAATGACCAATAACCAATGACAAATGATAGAAATTTGCGATCGCTCCTCCAAGCAGTCGCTAATGGTAATGTTTCTCTAGATGTTGCACTAGATGAACTCAAACATTTAGCTTATGAACCCGTGGGTGAGTTTGCCAAAGTTGATAATCATCGCGCTTTAAGAACTGGCTTTCCGGAAGTGATTTGGGGTCCTGGTAAAACTCCCGATCAAATCGCTCAAATTATGGAGGTGATGCGTCTACGTAACCCTGTTGTGATGGCGACTCGCATTACTCCAGAGATTTACGCAGCACTACAACCCAAAGTAAGAGATTTACGATATTACGAATCAGCACGAATTTGTGCGATCGCTCCCCCCACTATCGAACCAAGTTTTTCTGGCACAATTGGCATTCTTTCTGCTGGTACAGCCGATTTAGCCGTAGCTGAAGAAGCTGCTGTCACCGCAGAACTTTCTGGTTTTTGCGTCCAACGTCTCTGGGATGTGGGAGTCGCCGGGATTCATCGCTTGCTGAGTAACCGCCACGTGATCTCGCAAGCATCAGTGTTAATTGTTGTAGCAGGTATGGAGGGCGCTTTACCCAGTGTAGTAGCAGGTTTAGCAGACTGTCCTGTGATTGCTGTTCCTACTAGTATCGGTTATGGTGCAAGTTTTGGAGGTTTAGCCCCTCTATTGACAATGCTCAACTCTTGTGCTGCGGGAATCGGTGTAGTGAATATTGATAATGGTTTTGGTGCAGCAGTTCTAGCAGGGCAAATTTTGCGAACAGCCGAGAAATTACGGATGGCATCGCCTGATTCTTGAGTTATTACAGTGATATTACTTATATAAATAGTAGAAAATATAATTAAATTATGAAATTTTTGCTCACGTTAGCTGCCTTTGCCTTGAGCTTTTGGCTAACCATCAGTATATCGACGTAAGAAGGGAACGGGGAACGGGGAACAGAAGAATCAACAATGTCTAATTAATTTTATTTAGGTACTTAATTTGATGTCTCAGTTAATTTGGCATTTACCGGAAAATTTGACTATCCTAGCTCAAAATGTTACTGATCCAAACCTTATTGGTCAAATGCAAAAAGCCTTTACGCATTTTGTACAATCAGGTCAAGCTTGGGCGCTATTGATTGGATTGGCAATTGGTTATATGATTCGGAATCTGACAAGTTTTGGTTAGTTGTTGGGCATGAATCAATGATTCAGTTACCAGTTAACAGTTTAATTTGACAACTGATCACTGATCACTGAATATGTATCCCTTATCCCCAATCCCCTTTCCCTGATCCCCTTTCCCCGACCCCCAGTCCCCAAACATGACTGAACAGCAAACTTGGAGTCAGCGATTTGAATCAGCTTTACATCCTGCGATCGCCCGCTTTAATGCAAGTATTAGTTTTGACATTGAATTAATCGAATATGATTTGACTGGCTCTGTTGCTCATGCTCAGATGCTAACTAAATGCGGTATCATTCCTCCTGAAGAAGGAGAACAATTAGTTGCTGGTTTAGAACAGATTCGCCAAGAATATCGCCAAGGCAAGTTTAACCCTGGAATTGAAGCAGAGGATGTACACTTTGCTGTTGAGCATCGCCTTGTGGAAATCATTGGTGATATAGGTAAGAAGTTACACACTGGACGCTCTCGTAATGACCAAGTAGGAACAGATACTAGATTGTACTTACGCGACCAAATTCAACAAATTTGCCAGCGACTACGAGAATTCCAAAGTGTCCTTTTAGATATTGCTGAGAATCACGTTGAAACTTTAATCCCTGGTTACACTCACTTACAACGCGCCCAGCCTCTAAGTTTAGCTCACCACTTGTTGGCATACTTTCAAATGACACAACGGGATTGGGAACGGTTGGGAGATGTCCAGAAGCGAGTGAACATCTCTCCTTTAGGTTGTGGTGCGTTAGCTGGAACTACTTTCCCAATTGATCGCCATTATACAGCCCAACTATTGCATTTTGATAGCGCTTATGCTAATAGCTTGGATGGAGTGAGCGATCGCGATTTTGCGATCGAATTCTTATGTGCTGCTAGCTTAATCATGGTTCACCTGAGCCGTCTTAGCGAAGAAATAATTCTTTGGGCATCTGAAGAGTTTGGTTTTGTTACCCTGAAAGATAGCTGTGCAACAGGTTCGAGCATCATGCCCCAAAAGAAAAACCCCGATGTACCAGAATTAGTGCGGGGTAAAACTGGGCGTGTCTTTGGTCATCTCCAAGGGTTGTTGGTAATCATGAAGGGACTACCCTTGGCATACAACAAAGATTTACAAGAGGACAAAGAAGGTCTATTTGATAGCGTTAACACTATCAAAGCATGTCTGGAAGCAATGACAATTTTGCTACGAGAAGGTTTGGAATTTCGCACCCAGCGTTTAGCACAAGCAGTATGTGAAGACTTCTCCAATGCTACTGATGTCGCAGATTACCTAGCAGCGAGAGGTGTACCATTCCGAGAAGCATACAATCTTGTAGGAAAGGTCGTAAAAACCAGTATTGTTGCTGGCAAACTCCTCAAGGATTTAACGTTGCAAGAGTGGAAACAACTTCATCCCGCATTTGCAGAAGACATTTACGAAGCAATATCCCCTCGGAAAGTAGTTGCTGCGCGTAACAGCTATGGTGGTACAGGTTTTGATCAGGTAAGAACAGCAATCATGAATGCGCGCACTCAAATTGCACAATTGTAGAGACCGTAAATTTACGGTCTCTACATGCTATTAAAAAGGCGTAGGTATATACGCCCTAACAACTAAAACAAAAAAAGAGCAATTTTTTGAGTAGGGAAATTATTCAGGGTCAACTGCTGCTGCTCCCTCATCCTCTTCACTCTTCGGCGGTCTTTGTTGGAACCTTCTCTGCATTCTTCCTGTAGTAGTCCGTTTACGAAACTTCCGGGCATATGCCTGGTTCCGTAGCGCCTTTTCTTTTTTCGGATTGCGGCGCTTAGCCATGTTCACCTCATGAATAAACAACAAAAAGCCTTACTTAGGCAATATCTAAACAATTTCAACTAGGATTATCTTTACTTTAATTGTAGTTTGAGCCTAGTGAAGCTTTGAATATTCCTGCGGCTGAAGGCAGCAGGATTATTTATTGAACTCTCCTGGATTTGAAAAATCAGGATAATGAACTGTTGTTGCTATGTGGGATAAATCCGCACTACCCTTCGGGAAGGCTAACGCCAAGGCAACGTTGTTCTGCCTTATTAGGCTTTGACTGGCTCAAACAGTCCTACCCGCCTCGACCTATTTTTAGGCTGTACGGCTACTTTGGTTTACTAACACATTTGTTGTTTGGAGTTTTTCATCCTGTGTTAGTACATTTAATTATGTCAAACACTGAAACACAAACAACGAAACACAAACAACAAGTTAAAACTTGTTGATTCAGGTTTCATCCCCTACCTAAAGGCTGGGGGTTCTCACCCTCCCACGTTTTTTAATAGACAGGATAAACCTGGTGACATCTTTCCGCACTACCGCAAGGTATTGGTCTGGGCTTCTCAGCGACTCCCAGTTTAGGCACGGACATTAACTGAGCTTTGTTTAAACTGCACGGGATGCCCCACCACACAGTTGTAGCAAGATCCCGAAGGGTACAAGTACAAAATGTCATATCTTCATAGGAAGCCCCTAGCTTTAGACTCTTGCCTCTAACGTAGTACGCAAGGCAGGCATTGAGCTTGCCGAAATGTACTTAGTCTGCTCAGATTAGGGCTTTTCAAGCCCCTGCCTTTAGGCGTGGGGTTTGTGATCCGGTAAGTTTTTACGTCTTGTACTGTTAAACAGCAATACAATATAACGCATTTTTATTGATTTTGTCAACTTAAATTCAAATTCCTGTGTTGTTAGTTCTATCCCTAGTTGGAAGTATTCATGAGAGTAAGTGATACAATTAAACGCGAATTAATATGAGTTATAAATTATCAACAAACAAAAATTAATAAATTACCATTTTGCCTACATCATAATTATAACTCATGTGTAATCTGTAGCTATATAATACAAATCACTATGTAATGCTATTGCTATTTAACTAAAAAATCTCATTGTAATTATTGTATACAATTAACATGGAAGTTCCAAGTTTTAAATCATTACTGCAAAACAATATATCTGTTTTTTGAAAAGTCGTGATTTTATTTATTCCTACTTTCAAAAACTCAATATGTTTGTTATATGTCTAAAATAAAATTATGTTTTTGAAGAAGACTGAAATTATCATCGAATCAAGTCATCATTTTCATAAAAAAAACTAAATTAAGTTTATATAAAAAACTATACCTCTTTGTTTTTATCCGACCTATAGCTTGTTTAGCAAAACTAAATTATGTATACTCACATTTACTATAATTACTGCAAGTAGATGTTAAAATTTGTATGTTATAACCTAACCATTAGAATCAACCTCTTATTGTATAAGAACATACTTGACAAGTGAGTTGAGCAAATATGATTAGTGGGTAACTTCAAAATACAACACACATAATTTACCAAGATTTGAAGATTGAACGTTCTGGCTTTTTTTACTGTGGCAATCCAATCCACACGTGGCTTATGGCGATTTGGACAAACTGTACTGGGGATTATTTTCCGTCATCCGATCCCTGGTACAAGTATTATTCCTATTTTACCCGATGGTCAAATAGTGCTAATTCGAAGGCGAGATAATGGCCGTTGGGCTTTACCTGGAGGGATGGTGGACTGGGGAGAAGATATATCGAATTCAGTCCGTCGAGAACTCATGGAAGAAACCGGATTAGAATTAGTTAGGATTAGGCGTTTAGTAGGAGTTTACTCTGCTCCAGACCGTGATCCAAGAATCCATTCAATTTGTATTGTAGTGGAAGCAGACGTACAAGGAAAAATGGAGATTCAAGACACATTAGAAGTAATGGAAATCCAAGCTTTTCCTCTCGATTCTTTACCTCCAGAGTATATGTCTCATGACCATAATCGCCAATTAGAAGACTACTTAAAAGGTCTGACAACACTGGCATAATTTTTAGTAGTTAGTGGTTAGTGGTTAATTATTTTTCACTAGCTACTATCTAATATCTGCTGCCTACTAACAATTTACAAATTTAATGACTAAATGAAAAATGAATAATTTATTTCGTAACTCTCGGAGAAAGCTGTCTCAAGGGTTATTATTCTGGCGTGAAGTTGGGGATGGAATACCTGTAGTTTTCTTGCATGGTGCTTGGAATGATAGTGGTGAATGGGTAGCAGTGATGGAAATACTTTCATTAAATTTTCATTGTTTCGCACCAGATTTATTCGGCTTCGGTGAATCAGATTATCCTAATATTCACTACTCGATAGATTTGCAAGTAGAATGTCTAGCTGAGTTTTTAAATGCTTTGAAATTAGAAAGAGTATATTTAGTAGGGCATTCTCTTGGTGGTTGGATTGCTGCCAGTTATGCTTTAAAATATCCAGAACAAGTATATGGTTTAGTACTATTAGCACCAGAAGGTGTAAAAACTGAAGCATTAGACAAAAATTGTAAAAAATTACAGGGTTTGGTCAAACGTCCCCTGTGGATATTTAAAGTATTAAGAATACTCCGTCCTTTAACTAAAATCCTGGGTTTAGATACGCAAATAGAACAGGATTGGCAACAACAACAATTAATGCTGCAAAATCCTACAGGTAGTGAGTTATTGTTCTTACGTCAATTACCAGAAATCAGTGGCGAATTGGTGCAAGATAAATTAGATTTTATCACAGTTCCTGTTTTAATTTTACAAGGTGGCAAAGACACTCCAGATGCCTTTGCTAAGAGTAATAATTATGCAAAAAAAATTCCACAAGCCAATCTGAAAATTATCGATCATGTAGGACATAATTTGCCAGAAAAGTGTGCTGCAATTGTCGCTGGAGATATTCGAGATTTCATATTAAAAGAAAATGTTTGATTGTTGATGATTGTGGTTTAGACAAGCATCCAAGAATTAATAACTAGTCACAATTTCTTGCATTCCCCAGAAGACTAAATTTGGTTCTACAATTATGTTTGCTGCTATTTGTGGTATGTGAGATTGTAGATAGTTCATTAAAAAAGTGCGATCGCCCCCAGTAATAGTAATCTTACTTTGGGGAAATGACTGCCACCATGCCTCAACAAAATCTTTAATTCCAGCTAACAAGCTATAAATCACCCCGCTTTGGATCGCCTCTGGAGTATTCACAGCAAACCTTTGCGGTAAATCTTGAGGTAATTCTACATTTGGTAATTGTCCGGTTTTTTGGGTAAGAGTCGCTATTTGTAAACCCAATCCTGGCAAAATCGCACCTCCAACAAGATTTTGATTTGCATCAGCACCAGTGAAAGTTAGTGCTGTACCCGCATCTATTACTAACATGGGAAAACCCCAAGTTACCCCTGCACCCCATAACGCTAAAGCCCGATCTATTCCTAAAGTGGGATACACACTTTTGAGGGGTATTTCATCTAAAGTAATTACACTTACATTTGGGTAAGTTAACCATAATGCCGTTTGACTAGGAACTACCGAAGCGAGGAAGATAGAGATGGGGACTTCGGAGGTGTGGGAGGTGTGGAGAGTGTGGGGAGTCAAAGAAAGACTGTTAAGTATTTCGTTTAGGGTTCGGCATTGAGATAATTGATACACAAACGACTTAGGAAGGCGTTCTGTATTCCAGGTATGGTAAAGTGTTTTACCCTCAAACCAACCCCAGTGCAAGCGAGAGTTACCAATTATTAAAGCTAACCAAATTTCTGAGTACATCTACGTAAGAATTTTCATGAGATTTCTTAGTAATGCCAGAAAGAAAGCGATCGCAATACAATCTTTGTAAATGGCACTTTTAATGTTGTTAAAACCATACTAGAAGACTACAGTTATACATTTCTTCTATCTAAGGTTACTTAATGAAGTGATCAAGAGTTAAAACGAGATTCTAACCATCTTCAGTAGACAACACCGCTCCGAAAAACCTATGCAGAACTAGTCAAGGCTAGGCATATCTGTACAAAGTCGGGGCGTGCAGACTAAGACTTTTGTTAGCGCAGCGGCGCGATAGCACGGTCTACGATTTTTGAGTCATGACACCTACAGGTAAACGCCAGCCAGTAGCCCTGTCGGAAGTGGTTAAGTAATCGGTAAACAGGTTTATAGCCGTAGTGCCACTTCCTTAAAAAGCTCTTAAATCATTGTCGAGGCAAACTTTACTTAGTAATAAGGATGACAGAATATGTCAAACTATGTCTTTTTGATTGACCAAAACAAAACACCACTGAATCCTATACATCCGGCACAGGCTAGAAAGTTATTAGATTCAGGTAAAGCTGCTTTGTTTCGGCGCTATCCATGTACTTTAATTTTAAAGCGAGTGATAGAGAATCCTAACGTATATCCACTTGCGCTCAAAATTGATCCAGGTTCAAAATTTACTGGAATAGCTCTAGTAACTAACCAAGGTAATGTCATCTGGGGAATGGAGTTAAAACACCGTGGTCAACAAATCAAAGACGCTCTAGAGCATCGTTTAGCGGTGCGTAGAGGACGACGGAACCGAAACACCCGCTACAGAAAAGCGCGGTTTCTTAATCGTAAACGTCCAGAAGGTTGGTTAGCTCCATCATTGCGACACCGCGTTCTCACAACTGAGACTTGGGTCAAGCGACTTCATAAATTTGCACCAATCGGTTTGATTACTCAAGAGTTAGTGAAGTTCGATACTCAAGCTATTCAGAATCCTGAGATATCCAGCACTGAGTACCAACAAGGAACACTACATGGTTATGAGTGCCGTGAGTACTTGCTGGAGAAGTGGAATCGTCAATGTGCTTATTGTGGAGTGAAGGATGTTCCTCTAGAAATTGAACACATCCAACCTAAATCAAAAGGTGGGTCTGACCGGATATCTAATCTCTGCTTAGCTTGCCACAAGTGCAATCAACGCAAAGGAAACAAAGATATTAAGGACTTCCTCAAAGGTAAGTCTGACATATTGAATCGTGTTCTGAAACAAGCTAAAACACCGCTCAAAGATGCAGCATCGGTTAATTCCACTAGATGGGCTTTGTTCAATATTTTGAAGTCTTTCGGCGTGAGCGTCAGCACAGGTACAGGTGGTCAAACCAAATTCAATCGGATTCGGCTTGAACTGCCAAAAGCTCACTGGATTGATGCTGCGTGTGTCGGAGCAGTCGAAACCATAAAACTTGTCACGACCAAGATTCTTCTCGTGAAAGCAACTGGTTTTGGTAGTAGGCAACGATACCAGACAGATAAGTTTGGCTACCCACAAAAACATCGTCCACTACGTCCAATATTTGGATTTTGCACAGGTGACATTGTTCGTGCTGATGTTCCAAAAGGTAAGTATGCCGGAACATTTACCGCACGTGTTTGCCCAATGTCTCACGGATACGGCGAGTTTGTTATTGACAAAAAACGGAGATCAATCAAATTGGAGTACTTAACACCTGTTCACCGGAAAGATGGATACGACTATGCCTAGACCTATGCAAAATGACCAGATTTGTATAGATATGCATAGAAATCAAGTTACAGTTTCTCGCCCAAAATTTAAATTTTTAACCAGTTGTAAATTCCTGATCACTCCTGTTTTTAGTACAAATTTATACTTATAGCTTTTTTAACTAATCTATAAATTATTTAATAAATATTTACAATAACCTCGTGTCAGAATATAACATAGAGGAAAAAATACTCATTTGCTATGGAGGCAGTTATGGTAGCACTCGCCGAAAACCCGAAAAAAAGACTGACTATCCAGGTAACAGATATTGCGTTGGACACAACAGCTATTCGTTCTCTGGACTGGGATCGCGATCGCTTCGATATTGAATTCGGTCTGCAAAATGGTACTACCTATAATTCGTTTATCATACGCGGTGAGCAGATAGCTTTAGTCGATACCTCTCACGAAAAGTTTCGCCAGCTATATTTAGATACCCTCAAAAATCAAATAAACCCAGCAGACATTAACTATTTGATTATCAGTCATACCGAGCCAGATCACAGTGGTTTAGTTAAAGATGTTCTGCAACTAGCCCCAGATATCACTGTTGTTGGTTCCAAGGTAGCAATTCAGTTTTTGGAAGACTTGGTACACCAACCTTTCAAACGGCGGATTGTGAAAAATGGCGATCGCTTAGATTTAGGTAAGGGTCACGAATTAGAATTTGTGATTGCACCAAACTTACACTGGCCTGACACTATCTTTAGCTACGACCACAAAACCGAAACTCTTTTCACATGCGATGCTTTTGGGTTGCATTATTGTTCAGATGCGACATTTGACGAAGATTTAGAAGCCATATCTCCAGATTTTGAATTTTACTATGAATGCTTAATGGCTCCGAATGCCCGGTCGGTGCTGTCCGCTCTCAAGCGCATGGGTGAACTGGAAAAAATTGGTATGATTGCCACAGGTCACGGGCCGCTACTTTCCCACAACGTTGAAGAACTAACCGGACGCTATCGCAGTTGGAGTCAATCTCAAACCAAAGCAGAAACTACAGTTGGTGTATTTTACGTTTCTGGTTATGGTTGGGGCGATCGCCTAGCACAAGCTGTTGCTAACGGTATCAGCAAAACAGGTGTAGCAGTGGAATTGGTAGACCTGAAAACCGCAGATTTGCAAGAACTCCAAGAACTCATCAGTCGATGTGCAGGAATTGTAGTGGGGACACCACCAGTATCTAACCCAGCAGCACAAACAGCCCTTAGTGCTGTTTTAGGTGCTGTAAAAGAAAAACAAGTTGTGGGGATTTTTGAAACAGGTGGTGGTGATGACGAACCAATAGATCCACTGTTGATTAAATTCCGGGATTTGGGTTTAAAATCTGCTTTCCCAGCGATTCGCATGAAAGAAACACCCACAGAAAACACCTACAAGTTGTTGGAAGAATCAGGGACAGATTTAGGTCAATGGGTAACACGCGATAAAAGCATTAAAGCCATGAAATCCCTGGGCGCAGACTTAGATAAAGCCTTGGGTAGAATTAGCGGTGGATTGTATATAATTACTGCCCAAAAAGGCGATGTTAAAAGTGCGATGCTAGCATCTTGGGTTAGTCAAGCTAGCTTCAAACCCTTGGGAATATCAATTGCAGTGGCGAAAGATCGGGCGATCGAATCACTGATGCAAGTGGGTGATCAATTTGTATTGAATGTGCTGGAAGAAGGTAATTACCAAAGTTTAATGAAACACTTCCTCAAACGCTTCGCTCCCGGTGCAGATCGTTTTGAAGGAGTTAGAACTCAGCCAGCCCAAAATGGTACACCTATCCTCACCGACGCTTTAGCATACATGGAGTGTGAAGTTACTAGTCGGATGGACTGCGGCGATCACTGGATAGTCTACAGTACAGTTGATGCGGGACGAGTGAGTAAGCCAGAAGCTTTAACGGCTATACATCATCGCAAAGTTGGAAATCACTATTAGGAGGGATCGGGGAACTGGGATCGGGGATCGGGAGCAGAGAACAGGGAACTGGAAACTGGGAGTGGAGACTAAGTTAACCTGAGTTCGGAATAAGCTGAAACCTTGATTATGTCGTTGGTTTTGAGAGCCTGAAACCCTTATTTTCTCGTTCAAGCGATCAAAATTGAGTCCTTAACCCGAACTGAGGTTAAGTTATTTCCTAATACTTTATTCCTCATCCCCGATCCCCGAACGCGAGTGCGTCTCCTCTGGAGAATCCCCAATCTCCGATCCCTGTTCTCTGTTATCCAATCCCCAATCCCTTATACCCGATCCCTTATCCCTTATCCCAAAAAACTATGACATCCACAAAACCTCGTGACGTTCAAATTCTCCCCATTGCAACAGGTACAACAATATTGCGATCGCGCAGTTGGACTCGTCTGAGATTTGAAATTGAATACGCTCTCGCTAAGGGTACAACTGCGAATTCTTATTTGATTCAAGGGGATAAAATTGCCCTGATTGACCCACCAGGTGAAACTTTTACAGAAATTTATTTAGATGCACTCCAAAAACGGTTTGATTTAAAACAGATTGATTATGTGATTCTCGGTCATGTCAACCCGAATCGCGCAGCTACTCTCAAAGTTTTGCTAGAACATGCACCGCAGATAACTTTCGTTTGTTCTAATCCAGGGGCGATTAATTTGCGTGGCGCGTTGGAAAACCCTGATTTGCCGATTTTAGTTAAACGTGGGGAAGAAACCCTAGATTTAGGCAAAGGTCATCATTTGCAATTTATTCCTACACCTAACCCCCGCTACCCGGATCAACTTTGTACTTATGATCCACAGACAGAAATTTTATACACAGATAAGCTATTTGGAGCGCATATCTGCGGCGATCAGGTATTTGATGAAGGTTGGCAAGTTTTTCTCGAAGACAGACGCTATTATTTTGAATGTCTCATGGCTCCCCATGCCCGTCAAATCGAAACTACATTGGACAAACTTACCGATTTGCAGGTGAGAATGTACGCGCCAAATCACGGGCCTTTGGTGCGTTATGGCTTAATTGATTTAACTAAAGCCTATCGAGAATGGAGCCAGCAACAGACTTCTTTAGATACTAAAGTGGTATTAATTTATGCTTCTGCTTACGGAAATACCGCAACATTAGCCCAAGCGATCGCCCACGGAATCACGAAAGCAAGTGTCAGGGTTGAATCTATTAACTGTGAAGTTGCTGAACCTAGTGAGATTCAAGCTGCTGTTGAGAAAGCAGCAGGCTTTATCATTGGTTCTCCTACACTTGGCGGACACGCACCTACACCAGTGCAGACTGCTTTAGGTATTGTGCTTTCCACTGCTGCTAAAAGCAAACTCGCAGGCGTGTTTGGTTCCTACGGTTGGAGTGGCGAAGCTATTGATCTGATTGAAGGTAAACTTAAAGACGCTGGTTATCAGTTTGGCTTTGAACCTATTCGAGTTAAATTCAAACCCAACGATGTTACTTTGCAAACTTGTGAAGAAGCTGGAACAGACTTTGCCCAAGCATTGAAAAAAGCCAAAAAAGTACGTACTCCCAGCCAACCTGCTACCAATGTAGAACAAGCTGTTGGGCGAGTCATTGGTTCTTTGTGCGTAATTACAGCTAAACGAGAGGATATATCTAGCGCTATGTTAGCCTCTTGGGTATCTCAAGCTAGCTTTAATCCTCCTGGTTTCACGGTTGCTGTTGCCAAAGATCGAGCAGTTGAACCATTGACACATTCTGGTAATAAATTTATCCTTAATATCCTTAAAGAAGGGAAACACATAGGGTTAATGAAACACTTTCTCAAACCCTTTGGTCCAGCGCAAGATCGTTTTGAGGGTGTTGCTACTACAGAAGCCGAGAATGGTAATCCCATCCTTACAGATGCGTTAGCTTACCTCGAATGTACCGTAGAAACTCGGATGGAAGCAGGCGACCACTGGCTAGTGTATGCGACTGTAGATAATGGTCAGGTTCTAGACGATGGTGTTACTGCTGTGCATTATCGCAAGTCGGGGAATCACTATTAAATAAATTTAGTGTTAATAGACTCGCAGACCGCCCGCAAGCCCGCAAATAAACTGCGGGCTAATAGTACAAGTCTACTTTTAGTAGACTGAATGAATAAGCCTTTTTTTTAATACCAATTTTCTGTGAAGCTGCACATTATTTTGACCCCTCCTAACCTCCTTTCATCCCCTTGGTAAGGAGAGGGTGGGGTTCTTTGATATGCGTCTTCATAAAACCTCGTGGGATGTGTGGAAACTCAGAGTATGCGCGACCTGAGAGGAAACACGACTCAAGCAACTTTAGTTGCAGTGGATATTCTCCATGATCCGTAAGTTTTGAAAATGCAATCTTTGGGGGTCGCATTTTGCGTTAATCGCTTACCAGTTTCAAAACTATGCAAGCTAATTGTTTTTCTGTTTGGTTCTTTTTTAGTTGGTGATTCTTGCCAACCACCCACATAACAAAATCCAAACTTGAGATGTCTTACTACTGAACCGCGCTTAAATCCTGCGCTAATTGTTCCACCATATCTAGACCTAATATGTCCAACAGAGTGCTGTAATCGGTGAAGTTGACGACGGTGAAATTCTAATGGAACAATCTCAATTAATTGAGTGTTTTCTGGCTTTTGGTGTCCACCTACAAACCAATTAGCTAATACCCAAGAATCAACACAGTGAGCATCAAATTTGTTGGATAACTTGTTTTTAGATTTTTTCAACCCTAAAGCTTGACGCATTTCGTAAGTGTCATTGCCTGTTCGGGTTTCCAAATTGGCAAGTCTTTCTAGTTCTGAGTAGAACCATTTTTTACCAACTTCTAGCGGACTAAACATTACGTTCCATTTTTTTGCACCAATAAGCGTTTTGGCTTTGATGTCTTCAATCACGAAAGTTGAAATGGGGAACATTAACGTTAACCACTTGCAAATACGTAATTTCCATTGCCATCTAGCTTTAGTTGACGGCGGCAACTTTTGTTTATTTACAAGTCTGTTTTTACGATTTTGGCGACACGGGGTATTGCGAAATCGTCTAGCGCGTCGCATATTTCGACGAACTTCTACATGGTCTTTAACCCAATCAACAGCATGAGTTTGGATATTCAAATAGGTGTGAGATTGAGATTTCACGGTGTAGCTTTCTCGTTTACTCCCTGGGTCAACCCCAACAGCTATTGGCTGAGTATTTCTATTAGATGGTTCTTGATTTAATCGAACACAAAACACTCCCTTTTTAAAAAACGGTGTAGCTTTGCCTGATTTAATCCAACGCTTTGCCCTACTTGGCGTTGTTGGCATTAGAGGACGGTTGCTTTGGTCAACTACTGGTACAAATTTCACGATAAATCCTATTTCTAGGTGTATATATCCCTTCGCTACTGACTGTCACAGAGGTTAAAAACTAGGGAAGCATTCTTAACGTATTTTGAGCTACCACACTCAGACAGTTCAGTTTAATTAGCTAGACACAAGTTTTAACCTGATTCAGGGAAGTGGTTATTTCCCCTCTTGCAAGCCCAGTGGCTTTAGCCCTGGGTTAGTGACAAAGAGTTAAATCCGTTTTTCTAAATATTGACCAATCATTAACTGCTCACCTGCACGGGAAATTATAGATTGGCGTGTGCGGTACTTGCTACCGACTAGCTTTAATTCTTCCTCAAATACAGAATTATTGTACTCAGTTCGCAAACATAGGGTTGTGGGGTTGGGGAAGTAATACTCGGCTGTAACTGGCTTGCTTGTAGCGAAACCGCGATCGCGATACAGTGTGTTGCCTAAAGCCCCAAATAAAGTTGTTCCCTTTGATTCTTTTCTTCCTGAAATCGAATTAGTGCTTTCCCATATGACTTCAGCACCACAGGTTAAGCTTACTGTATCAGACAAGCTGTGCATTTCAGCTAGCTTACGTAATTCCTCGCATCCTTGCTCCAGAAATTTTATTGTAATTACACTTACCATTTCTTTGGTTTCTCCCTCTGGAAGAGTGTAATAGCGGCGTTCTGAGTTCCATTTACCTACAGATGCTTGAAAAAATTCCGCAAGCAAAGATTCGTCGGTTCTTTGTAAAATTTGTAGTGGTGATGTCACGGTTAGCCTTCCTCGCGCCCAGTTAATTCAGAATTGGTTATACAAGGACATACATATTGTGTATCCTGTTTTCCAAAAAATTTACTTTTTTTAATATAAACTAAAAGTACGAAGAGTTGTTGATAAAGTTGCTACAACTCTAGAAAAAATATCTATTTTCCAAAAGATAATTACCAAACAAGGTAAAAGTAAAAAGAATATAGGATTTATATATATATAAATTTTTCAGAGTATAAACATGACTTAGGTCATGGGTGTATACATGACTTTCTTCTCATGTACTTACTAAGTATGGTTTCTATGATAGAGAAAATAAACTACAAAAAATACTTAGAGTAATATTATTTTTACTCTCCTAAAGAATCTCTAATTGCTAGAGAAATGTGTGTAATAGCCTAAGAAAGGATATTTTACTTAACACGTAATCTATGGGCTAAAAAAGAACTATACAAAGACTTAAATTCGTTAGTTTTTAGTCTTATGCCTTTAAGTAGAGACAAGTTAAACCATAAATATTTATACTGTATTAATAATTATATCAGATAGATGAAATTTTACTGAGTTTGTAATAGGAAGATATTCTTCGAGATTAAGTAATTTAAAATACATAAAGCCTAGTAAAAATGATAGAAGAAAAGTTACAGTTTTATCTTTAATTCAAAGGATTTTCCTTTATTCATGTACTCTGAGTAAAATTCACAACATCTATATATTAGGACTAGTTATCGGCGGTTGTGATTGAGCGAAAACCGCCTCAGTAGGAGCCAGAAATAATGTTTTGCGACGGAAATAAGCTGTGTATATTGGTTAAAAATCCACCTTTATTGCCGGATTCATCTGTATTCTTAGTGGTTTCCTGGCTGAGTATAGGATTGTTGATGGGGGGTTGTGGATCACTTCCCAAAGAATCTGCGGAGGCTCAACAAGATCGTCGTGCTGTATCTGGACAAACAGATAGTGCAACACCTGTAGATGTGGCGATCGCTCGTAAAGATGATCTACAACAACCATTAGAACTGACAGCCAGTACTGAACCATTCCGCACCGTATCTTTGCGATCGCAAATTCAAGGACAACTTTTGGCTTTAAACGTAGATGTAGGCGATGTTCTAACAAAAAATCAAATAGTCGGACAGATAGATGATGCTTTACTACGAACAGCCTTAAATCAAGCCGAAGCCGAACTCGCAGCCCTCAAGTCGGAAGTAGCAAGGGCGAATGCTCAAGTGAGTAATGCGCGTGTTGAGGTAGAACGGACGCGATTAGAAGTAGCACAAGCTGTTGCCGATGCCGAAAGACAAGATAAACTCCTCAAAGAAGGAGCGATCGCTCAACAAGCAGCCGAACAAGCACGCACCAACGCCCGAACAGCCACACAAGCCTTCCGCGCTGCACAGGAACAAGTACGTACAGAACAAGAAGCTGTTGCTGCTGCAAAGGGAAGATTAACAGCTCAACAAGCCTTAGTCGCAGAAGCCAAAGAACGCCGCTCCTATGCCAAGCTAGTATCTCCGATTGCTGGTGCAGTCTTAGAACAAGTTACAGAACCCGGAAATCTTTTGCAACCAGGTAATGAAGTTTTAAAAATCGGGGATTTCAGCCGTGTCAAAGTTAAAGTCCAAGTTTCCGAATTAGAACTGGCAAATATTCAGGTGGGACAGTCAGCAAAAGTACGCTTAGACGCTTTTGGTGATCATACATACATTGGTACTGTGACACGTATCTCCCCAGCTGCTGACAATACAGCTCGTTTAGTACCAGTAGAAGTAGTGATTCCCAATAACGGGACAAAAATCGGTAGTGGACTTTTAGCAAGAGTGAGTTTTATTGAAAAGGGACAAGAACGAGTAGTAGTACCTTTAACTGCAATCCAAACGGGAGGAGGAAATAAGCAAAACCGAAATTCAAACTCGAAACCAAAAACTGATCAGGGTAAGGTGTTTGTGGTGAAGCGAGAACAAGGCAAAACAACGGTTGCAAGTAGATCCGTAAAATTGGGTGAAACTAATGACGGTAAAGTAGAAATTATTTCTGGTTTACAACCGAATGAGGAGTACGTAGTACGCAGTGGTAAGCCTCTCAAAGAAGGCGATGCTGTACGTCTTTCAATACTTTCTGAAAAATTGGATTCAAAGGATCGTTAGTAGGGGCGCATTGCTGTGCGTCTTTAACAACCACAACAAAAAATACTTTTATCTACTCTGAATATACAAAAATGCAGGCAACAAAAAAAAGTGGGGGACTGAGTATCAGCGCCCTCTCGATTCGCCAACACATCGGTACACTGATGCTTACTCTGGCAGTCATGGTAATGGGTATTTTTTTTGTCACTACCCTATCAGTAGATTTGCTGCCATCAATTACCTATCCCCGTATTGGTGTTCGGGTACAAGCCCCTGGAATTTCGCCGGAAGTAGCAATTGATGAAATCACCAGACCACTGGAAGAAGCTTTTGCAGCTACCGAGGGTATGGTACAAATTTTTTCTCAAACCCGTGAAGGACAGATAAATTTAGATTTGTTTTTTCAACCAGGGGGTAATATTGACCAAGCCCTTAACGATGCTACAGCCTCATTTAACAGAGCCAGAAGTGGCTTACCAGATACTATTGAAGAACCCCGACTCTTCAAATTTGACCCCTCTCAATCACCGATTTACGAATTGGCTTTAACTTCACCCTCATTAGAAGGTGTTGATTTACGTGTATTTGCTGAAGAAGAATTAGCCCGCGAACTTAGTGTTGTGTCAGGAGTTGCGGGAGTCGATGTCTCAGGAGGAGTGCAAGAAGAAGTTAGAGTAAATATTGATTTGGATCGCTTGCAGGCCATTGGTGTTGGTTTAACCGATGTACTCGACGAACTCACTAACCGCAACCAAGATATTTCTGGTGGTCGAATTTTTGGACAAAATTCCGAACCTCTCACCCGCACCGTCGGACGCTTTCAGAGTGCGGATGAAATTAGCAATCTTTCTTTTGAAGTTTCTTCTTCCTCTAATTCCTCTAGTTCCTCTAATTCCTCTAATTCCTCTAGTTCCTCTAATTCTTCTAATTCCTCTAGTTCCTCTAATTCTTCCACTTCTATTCCTAACCGTCGCGTCTACCTACGTGACTTTGCTCAAGTGATTGATGGTACAGAAAACCAACGCCTTTTGGTTTTACTCAACAGACAACCAGCAGTAAAAGTCAGCATTCAAAAGCAACCGGATGCTAATACCATAGACGTTGTGGATGGAGTCAAAAAGCGAATCGAAGAACTGAGAAAATCTGGTGTCATTCCAGAAGGAACTATTCTCACACCTACCTCGGATGAATCACGGTTTATCCGTAATTCTATTTCTAATGTTGCCACTTCCGGTCTAATTGGAGCAGCACTAGCCGCGATCGCAGTTCTATTATTTCTTGGTTCGGTGCGGCAAACTTTAATTATTGTAGTTGCTATTCCCTTGGCAACCTTAGCTGCCATTATTTTGATGGGATTGTTTGGACTATCTTTAAATATTTTCAGTTTGGGTGGTTTGGCGTTGGGGGTTGGTATCGTGGTGGACAACTCCATCGTCATGCTGGAGAATATTGCTGAAGGTGCGGGTATGACTCCTGGTAAAGATACCAGAACTCGCCTCAGTTCATGGCAACTTATTCAACAAGCAGAACAAAGTAGTAAAGAAGTAGAATCAGCTTTGCTAGCTTCTACTAGCACCAACTTAGTATCGGTTTTGCCGTTTTTGCTGATTGGCGGTTTTATTTCGCTGCTATTCAATGAATTGATTCTGACAATTAGTTTTGCTGTTGCTGCTTCTATTTTAATTGCTGTCACTGTCGTACCGATGTTGACTTCTCGGATGCTATCATGGCGGATTTCCAGTGGTTTGAGTAATTTTTGGTTTCTTCGGGAGTTTAATCGCCGCTTTGATGCTGCAACCAGAAGTTATGGTGCTTTCTTGAGTAAAGTTTTGCGTTTTCGCTTAATTACAGTGGCGATCGCGATCGCTTTATTAGGTGGTGGTAGTTTCTGGGTAGCACCGCAAATTCCCCAAGAAATTCTACCCCGGATCAACACTGGACAAGCAAGTTTATTTGCTCAGTTTCCTCCCGGTACACCTTTAGAAAATAACCAAAAAGTTATGGCTGCGGTTGATGAAATTCTCCAGAAGCAGCCGGAAACTGAATACGTATTTTCCACAGTTGGCGGTGGTTTATTTGGCACTAATACGAGCGAAAATCCTCTACGGAGTTCTAGCACCATAACCCTTAAACCTGGCTCTGATGTGGAAGCTTATGTGGAACGAGTTACCCAAGAATTTAATAAACTAAATTTAGCAGGTGTGCGTTTGCGTGTTGCTCCTGGACAAGTACGGGGTTTAATTTTGACTAACTCTCCAGTCAGGGGTGCAGAGGTTGACATAGTTATGCAAGGAAATGACACAGACACCTTACAGCAAGCCGGACAGCAATTACTAGCAACTCTAGAAGAAAAAGTTAACTTAGCCAGATTTCGTCCTGATAGCGATGCACGTCAACCCGAACTGCAAATCCGTCCAGATTGGGAAAGGGTTGCAGCTGTGGGATTAACTGCTAGAGAGATCGGTGACACAATTGCAACCGCCATTGAAGGTAGCGTACCAACACAGCTACAACGTGGTAATCGGCTTGTAGATGTGCGAGTGCAATTAAATGAAGAATCTGTGCGATCGCCTTCCCAATTAGAGAGATTACCTTTATTTGTAGAAAATAATCGTCAAATCCGTCTCAGTGATGTTGCAGAAATTGTCGATGCTCAAGCCCCTTCAGAAATTCAACGCATTAACCAGCGTCAGGTTTTCATTATCGCTGGTAATTTGAGCGAAGGCGCAAATCTCAGTGAAGCCCAAGCACAAGTGAATGAGGTCTTGAATAACTTAAAATTACCTCAAGGTGTGAGTATCCTGCCTAGTTCGACAGCAGAAGCTAATCAACAATTACAAGACTCTTTATGGTTGTTGGGAGGATTAGCCGCCTTTCTAGTTTTCGTAGTTATGGCTGTGCAATACAATTCCCTGATCGATCCTTTGGTAATTATGTTTACAATCCCATTGGCATTAGCTGGGGGTATTTTCGGTCTTTATATTACCAAAACTGCCATTGGCGCAACAGTGATTGTTGGTGCAGTTTTGTTAGTGGGTATTGTTGTTAACAATGCCATTATCATGGTGGAGTTAGCCAATCAAATTCGCGAGCAGCAAGGTGTTAACCGTCAAACAGCGATTTTACAAGCTGCTCCCCAACGTCTACGCCCAGTGTTAATGACTACAATTACCACAGTTTTAGGTATGTTTCCTTTAGCATTGGGAATTGGCGAAGGTTCAGAATTTTTACAGCCTTTAGGTATTGTGGTGTTTGCAGGATTGTCCTTAGCAACATTGTTAACTCTGTTTATCATTCCTTGTTTTTATACTTTGCTGCATGAAATTTTGAATTGGAAATGGATGAAGTCTGTGATCATGCGTTTAGCTTAATCAAAAAGAAGCCCCGCTAATATCGCTTCGTTGAGCGTCGGGATGAATTTTTGGGCAATGACGAATTGACCGACGGGCGTAATTGAACGCAGTTCAATCAGCAATGTTGGTCGATGTTGCATTGTCCCCTCCAAAATTGGGCAGGCTTGTATTACTACTATCCAATTGGCCCAATGAGTTATCTTCCTCAGAAGCCTGCCCAATTTTGGTACGTGGAAGACCCTCACAGGAATTGCCAATCTCCGGGGATGGTAACGAGTCAATAAGTTCTTCAATTATCTGAGTCATTGTTTTGTCAGATTGGACGGCACATAATTGTAGCTTATAAAAACGTCGTTCAGACATCCTCAATCTTAATTGTTTGTTTTTCATATTGGCTACACAGTGGGTACACGTTTATGCTATTCTATTTATAGGTCGATAGCAAAAACAAAATAATGAAAACTTCATACCAGTACAAAATTAAACCTACTAAAGAGCAAGCAGAAAAAATTGATAACACACTTGAGATGTTGCGTTGTCAATACAACTATTTGCTTGCTCAAAGGTTTGATTGGTATGAAATGAATCGTTGTTCTATTGATAGGTGTCCGTTAATTTGCCATATACCAGAACTAAAAGAGCAACCATTATACTACAACCAAAAAGCGTCTTTGGTTCAACTTAAAGTGGATAGACCCTGGTACAAAGAGATTCATTCTCAAGTACTACAGGAAGTCCCCAAGAAAGTTGAGTTAGCTTTTGATAGATGGTTAAACGGTGATATTAACGGCAAAAAGTCAGGTAGACCGAGATTCAAAGGAAGGGGTCAATACAAAACTTTTACCTATACCCAATTTAAAAGACATCATTTTGTTACGGGGCGAAGGAAAGAAAAAGAGGGAAGGCTTTTATTGAATATCTCGACTGGCCCACAAATAAATGAGGGGGCTTTAAGCCTTCCCTCTTTTTCCCTAGCCAAATGCGTTAATAATAAAATCACGTTGTCAAAAATTGGGGATATTAGACCTCTTGCAAAATTATTTTATGGTATAGTTAAGGGTTTTGTATCATGTAATCAATATCCCCCATGCAACACGAGCAAACCAAACGGCTATCTAATCGGGAGTTCAAACGTTTAGTTGGTGT
>JAESGT010000060.1_pt1 | contig 42617 bp, 32 predicted proteins | sample 9266261 | NCBI WGS metagenome assembly JAESGT01 (sample SAMN15741584, study PRJNA653494) | algae metagenome | isolation source: Pelatocladus maniniholoensis HA4357-MV3 and co-occurring heterotrophs from... | place: USA: Maniniholo cave near Haena, Hawaii | collected 2009-07-28 | reverse complement strand
AAGAAACCTACTCAATGGTGACAGCAAACCGTTTCTGGTCTCAGATTTTCGGTATTGCTTTCTCCAACAAGCGCTGGTTGCACTTCTTCATGTTGTTTGTACCAGTAACTGGTCTGTGGATGAGTGCGATCGGAATTGTGGGCTTGGCATTAAACCTGCGGGCTTACGACTTCGTATCTCAAGAATTGCGGGCTGCTGAAGACCCCGAATTTGAAACATTCTATACCAAAAACATTTTGCTGAACGAGGGTATCCGCGCTTGGATGGCTCCTCAAGATCAGCCACACGAGAAATTTGTATTCCCAGAGGAAGTTCTGCCTCGTGGTAATGCTTTGTAATCTAAACGTGTGTGCATAATTTAAGAAATGACCTCACCCGGTAAGGGTGGGGTTTTCTTTTGAATTTATAAGGCATAAGATTTTATCAATTGAACAAACTAATAGATTGTTAGTGGGCAATAAAGATCAAAATCAAAAATTATTTTTTTGTCTATATTTAGTAAATTTTTTTAAGAACTACCAAAAGTTATATGTCTATGGATTTTGGCAAAAATATTAATTTCTATGACTGATGATTGATGTACTATTTTTAACGTATTTCTAACATTGAAAAGACATCTATTTCTAAAATTATCACTATGCAAGAGTACGATGTTGTTATTATTGGTGCTGGGCATAATGGGCTAGTTTGTGCTGCCTATTTATTAAAAGCAGGATACAGTGTTCTATTACTCGAAAAACGTTCTGTTCCAGGAGGTGCAGCAACTACAGAAGAATGCTTGCCACAAGAAGCACCAGGTTTCAAGTTTAATCTATGTGCTATTGACCATGAATTTATTCATCTTGGGCCAGTAGTAGAAGAATTAGAACTCAAAAAATATGGTTTGGAGTATTTAGAATGTGATCCAGTTGTATTTTGTCCTCATCCCGATGGAAAATATTTTTTAGGTCATAAATCTCTAGACAGAACATGTGCAGAAATTGCCCGTTACAACGAACGTGATGCCAAAAAGTATAAAGAATATACAGAATATTGGCAACGGGCAATAGGTGCAATGATTCCGATGTTTAATGCACCGCCAAAGTCAATTCTTGATATTTTGGGTAACTACGACGTTACCAAGATGAAAGATTTACTTTCAGTAATTGGTTCTCCAAATAAAACGCTGGACTTTGTTCGCAATATGTTAACCAGCGCTGAGGATATTCTTAATGAGTGGTTTGATGAGGAGTTTCTCAAAGCACCACTAGCAAGACTTGCTTCTGAACTTGGTGCGCCGCCTTCACAAAAAACTATTGCGATTGGGGCAATTATGATGGCAATGCGTCATAATCCTGGTATGGCTAGACCTCGTGGTGGTACGGGTGCTTTGGTGCAAGCTTTAGTAAACTTGGTCAAAAGTTTAGGCGGTGTGATCCTCACCGAGCAGCATGTTAATAGAGTATTGATTGATAACGGTTGTGCTGTAGGTGTACAGGTAGGTAATGGTACAGTATATCGCGCTAAACACGGGGTGATTTCTAATATTGATGCCAAAAGATTATTTTTACAATTGATGGATGAAAGTGATGTAGATGCTGCTGATGCAGATCTACGAGAAAGATTAGAACGGCGCATTGTTAACAACAATGAAACCATCCTCAAGATTGACTTAGCACTAAACGAACCACTACGCTTTGAACATCATCAACATAAAGATGAATATTTAATTGGGTCTGTGTTAATTGCAGATTCAATTTCTCATGTGGAACAAGCTCATAGTAAATGTACCTTGGGAGAAATTCCTGACTCTGATCCATCAATGTATTTAGTAGTGCCAACAATGCTAGATCCATCGATGGCGCCACCAGGTAAACATACTGCATGGATTGAATTTTTTGCCCCTTATCAAATTGCGGATGCAGATGGTACTGGTTTAAATGGTACTGGTTGGACAGATGAGCTAAAAAATCAAGTTGCAGACAAGGTAATAGATAAATTAGCAGACTATGCGCCGAATGTAAAAAGTGCTACTATTGCCCGTCGTGTTGAAAGTCCAGCAGAATTGGGTGAAAGATTGGGTGCTTACAAGGGGAATTATTACCATGTTGATATGACACTTGATCAAATGGTGTTTTTCCGTCCTTTACCGGAAATAGCAAACTATAAAACACCAATTGAGAATTTATTCTTGACTGGTGCGGGAACTCATCCTGGTGGTTCTATTTCCGGAATGCCTGGACGCAACTGTGCGCGGGTGTTTTTACAATCTAAGCATCCGATCGCTCAAACTTTCAAAGATGGGTGGGGTTCGATTAAATCCACAGTTGGATCGGTGTTTGGGATTAATAAGTGAGAATTTGAACTCCTAGATCCCTAACTTCTAAAGGATGCAGCTGGAGAATCAGGGGTGATACCATTTGACATTAATCACGATACAGATAAATTTGTAGAGACGCATAGCAAGATCCCGCAGGGTTATTTCGCGTTTCTACACTAGACCTCTTGCAAAAATATTTTTACCCCACCCTAACCCTAAGCGTAAACGGGGAGGGAACTAAATCTTCCCCCTGTGAACGCTACGGTGTACACACAAATCTAGGTTGAGCGCATCTGTACCGCCTCGGAATTTATTCCGAGTCTCATAGCGCAAGTCCTCTTCAGAGGACTCAACAAAAAGTTTGTTCCAGTCCATTTGAGTGGACTTTCGCTATGAGCCTGGAACTTTAGTTCTAGGCGGGATACTTGTGTGTACACCGTAGCCCGTGAACGGGGGGATTGAGGGGGGTTCATTCGACTTTTGCAAGAGGTCTACTGTCTAACAATGCAGGTCGATACATTCGCAATGTAGGTCGATACATTAACAATGTAGGTCGATACATTAACAATGTAGGTCGATACATTAACAATGTAGGTCGATACATTAACAATGTAGGTCGATACATTAACAATGCAGGTCGATACATTAACAATGTAGGTCGATACATTAACAATGCAGGTCGATAAGTAGGTAAGCGAAAATAACTCGTCCTCCTTATCCACGAATCTTAATAGGCAATACAGTTCTGCACCGCTACGCGCATCCTTCGCAAGCGGGAAGGGTTAGGGAGGAGTATTGGGTTGGGAGGGGTATATTCCTCCATTTAGATGCAAAAGCGCTGATAAGTAATCAAGCGAACCTGATATCACTCATAAATGTCATACCTATTAGTGATGACAACCATAACTAAAAATTGATGTAATAAAGCTACTGTTGCCAATATCGGAGCAATGACAGATCGGGTTTTAATTCTTGGCGGAAGGGGACGCATCGGTGGTAGTGTTGCTCAAGATCTACTCACTCACACGCAGGCAGAAATTATCGTCACTGGACGTACACCTGCACAAATGGAAAATAATACATCTTTGCAATATATGGTGTTGGACTTGGCAGAGGTGGAGAAATTGCGGCAGGCGATCGCTTCTGTTAACGTAGTAGTTCACTGCGCTGGTCCGTTTCATTTTCGAGATGCGAATGTGCTGAAAATTTGTATTGAACAGGGTGTTAATTATGTAGATGTGAGCGACCATCGTTCTTTCACTATTAAAGCCTTACAATATCATGAAGAAGCTATAGCTGCGGGTGTGACAGCGATAGTTAATACTGGCATTTTTCCCGGCATTTCTAATAGTATGGTACGTCATGATATTGAACAATTTGATGTACCAGAAAAAATACATTTGAGTTATTTGGTATCTGGTTCTGGTGGTGCTGGTATAACAGTAATGCGAACCACATTTCTCGGCTTACAAAATTCTTTTGAAGCTTTGATAGATGGGAAATGGCAAACAGTTAAACCTTATAGTGAAAGAGAAACGGTTGACTTTCCATCTCCCTATGGACGCAGTGGTGTTTACTGGTTTGATATGCCAGAAACTTTTACTTTACCCCATGCTTTTCCAGAAATTAAAACTGTAATTACTAAATTTGGTTCTGTTCCCGATTTTTATAACCATTTAACTTGGATTGCAGCGCATGTCTTTCCTAAATCATGGATAAACAATCCTAATGGTGTAGAATTTTTATCTCATGTCAGCCATACAATGACCAATTTTACTGATCAATTTACTGGTATTGGGGTGGCAGTTCGTTCAGAAATAACGGGACAAAAAAACAGACAACAAGCTGTATATCGCTCTAATTTAACTTATGAAAATACAGCTACCTCTGCTGGTTGTGGTACGGGTAGTATTGTTCAATTTTTATTAGAAGATAAACTCAATAAACCAGGAGTTTGGCCTGTTGAAGAAGCATTATCAACTGATTTATTTATCCAAGCAATGCAAAGTCGAGGAATTACAATTGATAGTGATTGGGCTGTGAATAATTTTAATGTGTGAAGGGTGCTTATGATTAGTAGTTCGTAGTAAGGACTTTAGTCCTTAAAAAATAAGCACTAAAGTCCTTACTACAAACCATTAAATAATTCTTGTAACTTAGCAAGTACAGTCTGAACGTGATTTTTAACTTTCACATTTGACCAAACATAAGCTAAATTACCATCAGGCGCAATCAAAAAAGTTGATCGTACCACACCCATGTATTCTCTACCCATGAATTTTTTAAGTTGCCATACACCATAGCTTTCACATACCTGATGTTCAGGATCACTTAATAATTGAATTGACAAATTGTGTTTTTGAATAAATTTGCAATGAGATTTTTCAGTATCAGGACTAACGCCAACAATTTTAGCTCTCAAGGCGCTAAAATCTTGAGATAAATCAGTAAATTCTTTGGCTTCAGTTGTACAACCAGGTGTATCATCTTTGGGATAAAAGTACAAAACTAGCCAGTTTGATTGAAAATCACTCAGGCTAACTAAATTACCATCTTGATTAGGAAGAGTGAAATCAGGTGCTTTTTCTCCAGCTTGGGGAAGATTTGTGAGTGAAGACATTAATTTATCTTAAATTCAGCAGAGACAATATTATCATCTACTGAACTAAATGCGATCGCTAATTAAATTTTTTCTTAAAAATAGCATTTAGTTCTAAAAAATGCTTTATTAAGTATTAATATATTTCACTATTAAATACAAATCGTATAATTAATGGTACAAATTACATGGCATGGACATCATTAAGAGAACGAATTCACCAACTACCACTCGTTCTCGCAGGGCCGATTTTGCGACATACTGCACCAAATTCTGTAACTGTGTGGATAGCTTTGAAAGAAAGCCGCATTGTTACTCTCAAAATCTTGGATACGAATAAAAATTTATTACTAACAGGCAGTAGAGTAACTATTAAATTAGGTATTAATTTATATATAGTTGCTGTCACTGCTAGAACAAATGAAAATATACTTCAATATGGGGAAAATTATCTCTATGATTTAGAATTTGGTAATGAAGAAAACATCAGCGATCCAGGTATATTAAATACAAACGGTTCAATTAGGGAAATTATATATCCTCCCTATGATTTGCCCAGTTTTGAGCTTGTACCTTATGACTTAAAAGATTTACGTATTGTTCATGGTTCTTGTCGGAAGCCACATGGTGAAAGCTTGGATGCATTCACAGCTTTAGACAAGATGATTAAAGAAGCATTAGTAGAAGAGCCGAAAAAAAGACCACACCAACTTTTTCTTACAGGCGATCAAATCTATGCAGATGATGTAGCCGACGCCTTACTTTTCATGTTAATAGATGCAGGCGAAACATTATTAGGTTGGTCAGAAAAATTACCAGATGTCACAGATATTAAAGAATTGCAGGCTGGTCAACGTAATAATTTAGCAACCTATACTGCTGGTTTAACAGCAAGTATTACTAAACTCAATAAAATTGCTAATATTGCCAAAAGCCACTTATTTACATTCAGTGATTTTTGTACTATGTATTTATTCGCTTGGTGTGATGTGTTATGGCCCAAGCCTGAAGATTTACCGACATTTGCTGATGTTAATCAAAATTTACCCCCACTTGCGAGTAGTGAAGATTTATTTTTAAAAGAACTTGGGGATTTAAAAAGTTTTCAGACAACACTCAAACAGGTGAGACGCGCCTTAGCTAATATTCCCACGTATATGATATTTGACGACCATGAAATTACCGATGATTGGTATTTAAACATGGCGTGGTGCGATCGCGTCCTGAGTAAACCGTTAGGTAGACGTATCCTCCAAAATGGTTTACTTGCATACGCAATCTGTCAAGCTTGGGGAAATACACCAGACGAATTTATAGATGGTAAACCGGGAGAAGGATTACTTAAAGCTGCTGTTGGCTGGTTTGCTTTTCAAGGACAAAATTTAAAATACGAACAGGAAATTACTCGGCGAATTGGTTTACCATCTATTGCAGATATTAGAAATAGTCACCCCAGACAAATACCCCACACAGATGCTTCTTTAAAATGGCATTATACCGTCACAGGACCAGAATATGAAGTCATAGTACTTGATACTCGTACTTGGCGAGCATTTCCAGGCAAAGATTTTGATTTTCCAGGGCTTTTGAGTAAAGAAGCTTGTGATCAGCAAATAACAAAAGTAGTTCATCCCAAAAATGCTAAAGTGACTTTTGTAATTTCTCCGGGGCCTGTGGTTGGTGTGCCTTTTTTAGAAGCAATTCAAAAGACAGCTAAAGCTTTCGCAGAAAAATTTGGTAGTGCAGCTTGGGGTTTTGATCCGGAAGCTTGGGGTTTAGAAACAACAGCATTTGAAAGATTGCTTGCTTGTTTGGTATTACGAGCATTACCAGCAAAACAAAGTCGTGTCATTATCTTATCTGGTGATGTCCACTATAGTTTTGCATCTTGCCTCAAATATGCAGCTATCTGTCCCTTTGAACATTCAGAAAATATCAAAACTGAACTGATTGCCATTCAATTTACTAGTAGTTCTTTTAAGAATGAAGTTAGTGGTACAGGTGGAAGTCATTCATTACATAAAAAAGGTTTTCTTCCAATTGAAAAAATCAATTATTTACCCAAAGCAGAAATTTTAGGGTGGGAAAATAAAGATGAACAAGAATTAGAAATTGGTGTGATGCATGTTTATGTTGATCATGTACCGCAATGCATTCCTTGGACTATTAAGACTAATCCTGCCACAATAGATTTACTTAAAGAACGTGGTTGGCATAAAGAATTACAAGTTATAAAAAAACCGGAATGGTGGTATAAGATTAATTTCGTTTTAGGTAAAGATGAAAAAGTACATGAACCAAAAGATACTAATTTAGTCCAGCCTCAATCTATAACTGCTCCCTTACCAGGACAAAACCGCAAGCTACCTTTAGAAAAATATTTAGCTATGGCTAAAAATCACCGTGATTATTTAGGTAAATGGGGTGCTGGGAAAGCAGTTGTGGGAGTAAATAATATTGGCGAAATCACTTTTGAGGTAGTTGATGGTAAACAGATAGCTGTGCAAACTATCTGGTGGCGATTAGAAAGTTTACACGAGGGTGAGTTGCTAGAACCTTTTCCGTTAACTAGATATGAAGTTTTTTTAGAGTGAAACAGCGACTAGAAGTCGCGGCGATTCAGCTAAATTGCTCAATTATTCCTCCACCCAAAACTTTTTCTCCTTCGTACCAAACTGCTGCTTGTCCAGGTGTGATACTGAACTGGGGTTCATCGAAGACGATGCGTACGCGGGAGTTTTCCAAGGGAATTACTGTCACTGGTACGGGGTGAGAACGATAGCGGACTTGGACTTCCGCACGAATAGGACTTGCAGGTTCAGCAATGGAAACCCAATTTACCCGATTGACAGTGCATTCTGGCTGAGTTGCAAGAGTGCGATCGCCTACTATGACTTTATTGTTAGCTGCATCCAAGGCAATTACATACAACGGTTCCGCAGCCGCAATTCCCAAGCCCTTACGTTGTCCTATTGTGTAATGATGAACACCATCATGTTGCCCTAGCACCTTACCATCCATATCAACAATTTCGCCTTGTTTGGGTGCAAGATACTTATCCAAAAATGCTCGCATTGAGCCATTTGCTTCTACCAGACATAGATCCTGACTTTCTGGCTTATCGGCTGTTTTGAGATTGTATTCAGTGGCAATGCGGCGAGTTTCACTTTTTTGCACTTCTCCTAGAGGAAATACTGAACCTCTCAGTAAATCTTGCGACAAGTCATAGAGGAAGTAAGTCTGGTCTTTATTGCGATCAATTGCCCGCAGGAGTTCGTAACGTCTGGTAGCTTCGTTATAATTGATCCGCGCATAATGACCCGTAGCAATGCGATCGCATCCCAAGGTTTCGCGAGCATACTGTAACATCGGGCCAAATTTCACTGTTTTATTGCACTGCGAACAAGGCAGAGGTGTAATACCGTTACTGTATCCAGTTACTAGGTAATCAACAATATTTGTCTGAAAAACATCTCGAATATCAACAACATGATGGGGAACACCGAGCTGATCACAGATAGAAGCCGCATCTACCATACCTTCAGAGCAACATTGACCCTTTCCTTTCATTAGCCAAAGGGTCAGACCAATTACTTCATAGCCCTGATTGTGTAAAATGGCGGCGACGGTAGAACTATCAACACCGCCCGAAAGTCCTACTACGACTTTTTCCATATCGGTAAGAATTGCTAGGCTGTTATTTTTAAACTACCACTATGTAGTGACCATAATGATTGCTACTCTCAAGAATTATAGCTATTTTCTACAGTTACCAGCTTTGCCTATTCACTGATAACTGATATGAGTGATTAATGGTTAATGGTTAATTAAGAACATTGACAATCAACCATGAACAACCAACAAAAAACCCAAATTTCGCAAGTTGTAGTGACAGCACAACAGATGCGCGATATCGAAGCGCGTATCTTTGCAGCAGGAATGCCTGTAGCTGCTTTAATGGAAAAGGTTGCAGGATTGATCGCGCATCGGATTGAGGTACTTTATTTTTCTGAAGACGCGAACAAAGAGAACGCAGCGACACGGAGACGCGGGGACACGGAGAGTATTTCATCTGTATTCTCCGCATCAGCGTGTTTTCCAGTCCCCGCATCTTCCTCTGTGTCTCGACACAAAATCGGGATTCTCGTCGGCCCTGGCCACAATGGTGGGGATGCTTTGGTCGTTGCCCGTGAACTGCATTTTCGCGGTTATGCTGTCTGTATCTATAGTCCTTTTGCCAAACTTAAGGAATTAACTACACAGCATTTACAGTATGCTCAGAGTTTAGGTATTTCCTGTTATCAATCAATTGAGGACTTGCCAGAGTGCGATTTGTTGGTTGATGGATTATTTGGATTTGGGTTAGAAAGAGAACTCAAAGATCCTGTTGCTAGTGCTATTAATCAGTTAAATCAAAAGTCTATACCAATTATTAGTATCGATATGCCTTCTGGATTGCATACAGATACTGGCAAAGTTTTAGGAACCGCGATCCGGGCTACGCACACGTTATGTTTAGGTTTGTGGAAACTGGGTTTATTGCAAGACCAGGCTTTAGAATACGTCGGTAAGGCAGAGTTCATCGATTTTGATATACCTTTAGCAGATGTGGAAGCTGTACTGGCAGATGCACCCCGAATTACACGCATTACCGAAGCTACTGCGTTATCTACTTTACCTCTACCGCGTCCTGCTGTCACCCATAAATACAAAGAAGGACATTTATTATTAATTTGCGGTTCACGTCGCTATGCTGGAGGCGCGATTTTAACTGGATTGGGAGCAAGGGCTAGTGGGGTTGGGATGCTGTCAATTGCTGTACCAGAATCTCTCAAGCCGATTATGGTTAGTCATTTGCCAGAAGCACTGATTGTCGGTTGTCCAGAAACTGAAACAGGCGCGATCGCTCAATTACAATTACCAGAAAACACAGACTTAAATTCATTTCATGCGATCGCTTGTGGTCCCGGTTTAACCAAAGATGCCAGCCCGATTTTACAGCAAGTATTAGAAAGCACAAACCCCTTGATTCTTGATGCCGATGGTTTAAATATTCTGTCAGAAATGAAAACCCCCCTTAGTGAGGGGGGGACAAAAGGAGGGGTGGTGCGACAAGCACTGACAGTACTTACACCCCATGCAGGCGAATTTCAACGCTTATTTCCCGACTTACCAAATGCCAAGCAAGACAGAATCGAAGCAGTACGGGAAGCAGCAGCCCAAAGCGGAGCAGTAATATTATTGAAAGGAGCTAGAACTGCGATCGCAAATCGCCAAGGTTCTGTGTGGATAGTTCCTGAAAGTACTCCAGCTTTAGCGCGAGGTGGTAGTGGTGACGTGTTAACTGGGTTAATGGGTGGATTAATTGCCCAAGCTATCACACATCAAATACCTGCCGAAGATATGGTAGCAACTGCTGCTTGGTGGCACGCTCAAGCCGGAATTTTGGCAGCGCAAGAACGCACAGAATTAGGAGTAGATGCATTTACGTTGACGCATTATTTACTAAAATTTCTGGCGTTGCTGAATGCGGTATGAATCCGAATGTAGAGACACGATATATCGTGTCTCTACAAAGATTTTGGATTAGTCCGTGTGGGCGGACTTAGTTTGTATAGCCAAAATAGGCATATATTACTCCCGGCTAGGTGCAAGATCTGAGTTAACATTTGAAGCGTATCGGGTGCTAAGGGTGTAATATCATTTCCATATGAAGATGCATAGAAAGAACCCCACCGCCTTCGGCACCTCCCCTTGGTAAGGGGAGGTTGGGAGGGGTTAAAATAATGTGCAGCTTCATATTTAATTGGTATAAGACCATTACATCTTTATTTATCTTTGAAAAATTGGGGCGTTAGTGTTGTGTCTGTGAAATAAAATTGACCCTACATTACAAACTAAACAAGTAATAGCTAGCCACAATAAAACGTAAGTAGGAATCATGACTACGCCAATCATAAACCAAGTGTAAACATGCAATATCATCACAACAGCAAATATGCAGCCTGTTATTGCTAATTGCCAAACTTGAGATGATGGGCGACGGAGTGCGGCAAAAATCATTGTCAACAGCGTGGCAAGTAAGTTTGCTGGCACAAGAAATGCACAAATACTAACGCAGTTGGTGCGGGAAAACTCCGCTAGGCTGTTGAAATCGAGCATTCATCTTTAAGGTAATGTCAATTAAGTATAAGACACTTAATCAGGCAATTAAATAACGAAATATAAATATAAGCATTACTCAATTTAATGTTATGAAAAATTTACATACTTGTTATTGGTTGTTAAGTATTTCCGTTACATAACACCTACCCAAAGCTACCCCCTTTCCTTGTCCCTGATTCCCGATCCTCGATCCCCGATCAACTTCCCGTATTTAATCTTTGCATTAATTTTGCTACTGAGTTAATTAATTGATTTGGTTCAACTGGCTTGGTAACATACATCTGAAAACCTGCATCTAAGGCTTGTTGGCAATCTTGTGACCTGGCATAAGCTGTTAATGCGATCGCAGGTAAATTCCCTCCTTGTTCTGGTTGCATCTTTCGGATTTTACGGATTAAGCTGTAGCCATCTTCCTCTGGCATACTGATATCACTAATCAATATATCCGGTAGAGATTTTGCGATCGCTAAAAGTGCTAATTGTACTGAACTAACTGCTGTTACTTCAGCTCCAGAATCTTGCAGTACGGTGGCTACATATTCTCGTGTATCAGTATCATCATCTACTATTAGCACCTGTAAACCATTTAAGGATGATTCTGTAAGTCCTTTAGAAGACGCTATTTTCGTTGTCTGTTCTGTTGGTTTTAATTTCCACTTTGGAGGAACAGTAGAGACTTTCTTAAAATTCTCCTCGGCTTTGGAAGTGGTAGCACATTCTTGATTTACACATCCCTCGGTCACTGTATTATCATTGGCTTGTTCGTGTCTTTTCAACAATGGCAATTTTATAGTAAATGTTGCTCCCTGTCCTAATCCTGGACTATCAGCATGAACACTACCACCATGCATTTCCACTAAATAACGTACGATCGCCAATCCCAATCCTAATCCACCGTGGTTTCTAGTTATACTCCCATCTGCTTGACGGAAGCGATCAAAAACGTAGGGGAGAAATTCTGGACTAATACCAACACCTGTATCACTGATGGTGATTTGGGCGTAATTAGCACAGGGACTAGACAAGGATAAATTGTCTTCTTCTCCCCCGTGTCCCCCTTGCGCTATTTCCAATGATCCATTTTCCTTTGCAACTTCCAGGCGTAGTTCTACCCTGCCATCAGAAGAGGTAAATTTAAGAGCATTGTTAAGCAAATTCCAGAGAACTTGTTGGAGGCGGTTAGGATCACCTGAGACGAACACGGAAGATGTGGTTTCGCAAGACGTCGTGACAGGAAGACGCGATGACGCGGAGAGTATTTCATCTTTATTCCCTGTGTCTTTGCGTTCCCGTGTTTGTGTGTTCTCTGTTTCGCCTAGTTCGACTACATATTCAAGTAGAATTTGTTTTGCTTCTGCTTCTAGACGTACGCTATTTATAACTGTTGCAGTTAAGCTAACTAAGTTGACTGGACAAATATTAAGACTAAGCTTGCCTCGCATAATCCGCGAGACATCTAAGATATCTTCTATAAGTTGAGCTTGCAAACCAGCATTGCGTTCAATAGTTTCTACTGCACGGGCGATCGCTTCTTCATTTAATTTTCGCTGACGTAATAATCTAGACCAACCCAATATAGATGTTAAAGGTGTGCGGAGTTCATGAGAGAGAGTCGCTAAAAATTCATCTTTGAGGCGATTTGCTGTTTCAGCTTCTTGGCGTGCTGTTTGTTCGCGGATGAGTTTGATGTGTTCTTCTTCGGCTTTTTTGCGCTCTGTGATATCTTCTGATGTGCCGGTAAAACCAATCACGTTGGCTTCTTCCGAAAGCATTGGGGATGAGGACACATTAACCCAACGCTCAATTCCATCTGGAGTGATGATGCGAAACTCACCTTTGTATTCTCTACCTTCAGCAGCAGCAGTATACCAATTTGCCACTACTGATTGTTGGTCTTCATGATGAATTGTGGTGATCCAGCCTTCATCTAAACTTTGCTCTGGCGTCAAGCCAAAAATCGCATGGTAGCGGGGATTCGCATAAGTGCATTTACCATGTTGATCAGTTAAAAAAATGCCTACGGGTGAACAAGCACTCAAAGAGCGAAACATTTCTTCGCGTTTTTTGAGTTCAGCATTCATTGCAGCTAGTTGTGTGGCTTGTCGCTTCACTTCAGCGCTTTTTTGGAACAAATCAATAAACGCCGCTACCTTAGATTTCAATATCTCCGGTTCTATGGGCTTAAAAAGATAATCTACTGCACCCAGAGAATATCCTCTAAATACCATGTTGTCACTGGTGTTGAATGCGGTGACAAAGATGATTGGTGTGTGGCGCGATCGCTCTCGTTGTCGAATTAGAGCTGCTGTCTCGAACCCGTCCATATCTGGCATTTGCACATCCAACAAAATCACAGCAAAATCCTGATTTAAAAGATTTCGCAAGGCTTCTGCGCCTGATGTAGCCCTTACCAAGTTATGATCAAGGCTGTCTAATATTGCCTCTAGGGCTAGCAAATTCTCTGGATGATCATCTACCAACAGAACATTAACTTTAGGCTCAAATGACATTTCAAATATACACTTTTAGAAATAGAACAAGCCGTTTTGACGTCTTCCTATTGACTGTGACGCTAAAGCTAGCTGAATTCCCACTATCTTAAGTTATAATTTTGGTTTTCTTGGGATTGGGGATTGGGAAACGGGGATCGGGGATTATAGAATTTATATATTGCAAATTTTTACTAAGAAAGCAGGAATCTCTAGTAATGATAAGACTTTATCTGCGACTCCGAGTGCGATCGCAGCAGCAGGCATAACTGAGCAATGAGCGCTCTCAGGTTCTTGGACTATAGTGATTCCGCCTCGTGCTTGAATTTTTGCCAGTCCTTGAACACCATCTTGATTGGCTCCTGTTAACAACATACCAATAAGTTTTTGATTATAAGCTTCTGCCGCAGTTTCAAATAGTACATCAATTGATGGTCGTGCGTAAGTTACAGGAGCATCGGTAGATAAGGAAAAATAAGGTTGAGAAACTGTTAGACTTTTGCTTTCTACCAGTAAGTGATAATCTGCTGGAGCTAAATATACCTGTCCAGCTAAAATATCTTCTTTATCTTCTGCCTCTTTAATAACTAAATTACTATAATTTTGTAATAGTAATCTTAATGTATCATCGGAAGACTTATGACGATGTTGAACAACGGCTATTGGTATAGGAAAAGTCTCTGGCAAACCAGACAAAATGACTTGTAAAGCTTCTAAACCACCCAAAGATGTACCGATCACTATGAGTTTGTATGTCATAACTTTTCATTCATTTCATGTGTTAGTGGTTGGTGGTTAGTGGTTGGGGATTGATTTTCCAAGCAACAAACAACAAGCAACAAACAAGAAACAACAAAATCTAGTACAGCACGACGTAAATAAACATACTATTTAAAATGACGCAAAAGCCCGGAATACAATTCTTTTGAATGCGTGAATGCGTGAGTTTTGACTTCCAAGGAACTGGTACTAGCTCAATCTTCGGTAAATTTTTTCAGTATTGATTAATTGCTCATAATCTTGTTCATAAGGTGTAAATCTAATAGATTCTTGACGTCCTAATCCTAAAATTCCTAATCTAATTAAACTTTCATAAAAAAGTTTATGAACTCGGTGCTGAAGAAATTTATCAAAGTAAATTAATACATTACGACAAAAAATTACATGAAATTCATTAAAAGAATTATCAGTAGCTAAATTATGTAATGAAAAAATTATATTTTCTTTAAGTTCTGATGAGAAAATAGCATTTCCATAAGCTGCTGTATAGTATTCAGAAAAAGATTTATTACCACCAGATTGTATATAATTATGAGTATATTCTTTCATCATTGCTAATGGGAAAATACCCGATTTTGCTTTACGCAAAACCATTTCATTCATGTCAGTAGCATATAAACGCGAACGGTGATAAAGTCCTTCTTCTTTCAGCAAAATAGCCATAGAATATACTTCTTCACCAGTAGAACAACCAGCGTGCCAAATACGAATAAAAGGATAAGTTCTTAAGATTGGAATTACTTTATTTCTAACAGTCAAAAAAAAGCTTGGATCTCGGAACATTGCCGTAACATTGATCGATAGATTTAATAATAATCTTTCGAGACACTCTGGGTGGTGAAGAACTTGCTCTTGTAGTCCAGAGATAGTGGTTAAACCTTCAATTTTTACGGTATTCCAAATTCGCCGTTTGAGCGAAGCTAAGGCATAATTTCTGAAATCAAATCCATAATAACGATATATACCTTCTAATAACAATTGAATTTCTACATCTTCTAGTTCTTCCTTCTCCATATTCTTTTAGTTAATTTGATAATATCAATAAATATATGTTTGTTGGTAGTTGGTAGTTGGTTGACTATTGGCAATAGACCATTCAATACGGTTAGGTTAAGAATTTTTAGTTATAATTTTGGGTATGTACCAGACGCGATATATCACGTCTGGTACAGGATTTAAATGTCAATCTATTTGTCTTATACCATTTCCATATGAAGATGCATAGAAAGAACCCCACCGCCTTCGGCACCTCCCCTTGGTAAGGGGAGGTTGGGAAGGGTTAAAATAATGTGCAGCTTTACAGAGAATTGGTATTATCCAAACCGTATTGATTAATCATTGAACCATTAACCATTAACCATTGACTATATTTCACTTTATTATTTATAAACTGCAAGTATAAATTCCTGCATCTATCCACACATTTAAAATCAGAACTCACACCTCTGTCTGAGGAAAGAATCCTATCGGTACAACCAAACACGCAACAACGACAGCAATTGTTCAGTGTCAACAGGCTTGGTAATATAGTCAGATGCACCAGCTTCAATACATTTTTCACGATCGCCTTGCATAGCTTTGGCAGTTAGGGCAATAATTGGTAGAGATTTAAAATTCAGGTTAGCGCGGATGCGACGGGTAGTTTCGTAGCCATCCATTCCTGGCATCATTATATCCATCAAGATAGCATTAACATCGGGATTATTTTCTAAAACAGCAATACCATCACTTCCATTTTCAGCATATAAAACTTGCATTTGATAACGCTCAAGCAGACTAGTTAAAGCAAAAATATTGCGAACATCGTCATCTATAATTAAAACTTTTTTGTCTACTAGTAGGGTATCGGAAGTTTGTAATTGTTCGAGAATTTGGCGTTTAGGTGCGGGTAAATTAGCTTGGATACGGTGCAAGAATAAAGCAGTTTCATCTAAAAGACGTTCTGGCGATCGCACATCTTTGACAATTACTGTTTCTGCGATACGTTGCAGTTGTGTATCTTCGCTTCTCGTCAATTCCCTTGCTGTGTATACAATAATCGGTAATGCTTCACCGTTCGGTAGTTGTTTGATTTGTTCAATTAATTCAAAACCACTCATATCTGGTAGTCCTAAATCTAAGACTACGCAATCAAATTGTTCGTTGGCGATCGCAGATAATGCTTCACTACCAGTACTGACAGCAGTAGTCGCAACGTCACCGTTACCAATTAACGCTACAAGACTTTTACGTTGATTTTCATTATCTTCGACAATCAGCAAATTTTTGACTTGTCTTTCTACAAAACCTTTAATTTTAGTTAGTGATTTGTGTAGTGCTTCGCTGCTGATGGGTTTTTGCAAATAGGCGATCGCACCTTGTTGTAAACTGCGCTGTTTTCCTTCTTCGATAGTCATCACATGTACAGGAATGTGGCGAGTATTTCCATCATGTTTGAGGCGATCTAGTACCGTCCAACCATCGATTCCTGGTAAATGGATGTCTAACAAAATTGCTGTCGGTTGATATTCCTGTGCTAAGACTAAACCAGTATTACCACTATGAGCAAGGATTCCTTTAAAATCACATTGCCGTGCCATATCTAAAAGTATACGAGCAAACTTAGTGTCATCTTCCACAATTAACAGTGTGCGATCGCCCGGTTGGATGTTGTTTCTGTCGTCAATGACTAGAGTAGGGGAAGTGAGGGGAGTGTGGGGAGAGGAGGGAGTGGGGGAAGTGGGGGGAGCAATTTTTCTCCCTTGTCTCCCTTGTCCCTCTACTCTATTTACCTGGGGTAAATACAACGTAAATGTGCTACCTTCACCAGGTTGACTGACTAGTTTAATTTCTCCATCAAACAAACGAGTAATTTCTCGACTGATGGATAAACCTAAACCTGTACCACCAAATTTACGGCTGGTAGTACCATCTGCTTGTTGAAATGCTTCAAAAATGATTTTTTGTTTTTCGGGAGCGATACCGATACCTGTATCTTTGACTGCAAAACCAATAACTGTTTCAGCTTGATTTAATGTTTGACGATCAAAACTCCAGCCCTGTTTTGCTAAAAATATTTTTAAGCTAACTTCACCTTTTTCTGTGAATTTAAAAGCGTTAGCAAGTAGATTTTTGAGGATTTGTTGTAGCCGTTTGACATCTGTGTAAATTGTCGATGGTAATTCTGGCTCTAATTCAATTGTAAAATTCAGTCCTTTGTCAATTGCTACTTGTCTAAAAGTGCGTTCTAATGGTTCGCAGAAGTCGGGAAATGGTAGCTGAACCATATTAATAGACATGGTTCCTGATTCAATTTTGGCTAAGTCGAGAATGTCATTAATTAATGATAACAAATCGTTGCCTGAAGAGTAAATTGTTTCGCTATATTCAATTTGTTTATGACTGAGATTGCCTTCAACGTTATCTGCTAGCATTTTTGCTAGTATTAACAGGCTGTTAAGTGGTGTCCGCAATTCGTGGGACATATTTGCGAGAAACTCAGACTTATATTTAGAAGAAAGTTCTAATTGTTCGGCTTTTTCTTCTAATGACATTCTGGCGTGTTCGATTTCGTTATTTTTACGTTCTACTTCTTTGTTTTTGTTAGATAATAATTCGGCTTTTTCTTCTAATTCAGTATTAAGTTGTTGTAATTCTTCGTTGGATTCTTCTAATTCTTGTTGCTGCTGTTTCAGGATTTCTTCTGATGTTTGTAACTCTTGAGACTGTTGTTCTAAGCGTTGATTTTTCTGTGTAAGTTCTTGTTGCTGAAGTTGTAATTGTTGAGTTAATTGTTGAGATTCTTCTAGAAGTTCTTGAGTACGAATATCAGCACTAATAGCACTCAACACTACACCAAAAGTTGCACTAACTTGGTCTAAAAAAATGAGATGAATTTCACTAAATATTTGAAAAGAGGCTAATTCCATGACTGCGATTACCTCATCTTCAAACAATACAGGCAATACAATGATATTTAAGGGTTTAGCATCTCCTAAGCCAGAACTAATACGGATATAATCACTTGGTACATCTGTAAGTATAATTTTTTGTTTTTCTAAGGCGCATTGTCCCACCAATCCTTCACCGAAGCGGAATCTATTTGATAGGCTTTTACGCTCTTGGTATGCATAACTACTCAGTAGTTTTAGTAAGGGTTGCTCATTTTCAAAGTCCATCAAGTAGAAAACACCCTGTTGTGCGCCTACCAGTGGTGCAAGTTCTGCAAGAATCATTCTCGCAACATTTTGTAAATTTCTTTGTCCTTGCAGCATCTGGCTAAATCTGGCAAGGTTAGACTTGAGCCAGTTTTGTTCATTATTTCTGAGATTTGTTTCGCGGAGATTGGCGATCATCTGATTAAATGCGTGTGTCAGTATTCCTATTTCATCCCTGCGTTTACTAACTGGTACACTTACAGACAAATCTCCCTCGGCTAATTTTTCTGTAGCTTGAGATATTTCTCCGAGTGGCTGAGAAATATTTTTAGTGAGATAAATACCAATTAAAGTTAATAATAAAAAAGCCAGAGGAATACCATAGATAATAGTATCAGTTGCTTCTTGAGCAGCAATTTCAGTCTTGTCAGTACGCTTTTTTAAAAGTCGCACTTCTTCGGCTTCCATCTCTGTGGCTATACGACGGATTCTATCTAATAAAACCCTACCATTGTCTTGCTGTATCTGTTGTCTAGCGGCATCAAATCCTTGATCCTCTCGTAAAGCAATTCTTTTTTGGACAATAGATTGACGTTCATCGATTGTTGCTTTTAAATTATCTAATCTATTTTGTTGTAGAGAATTATCTGATATCAAACTACGCAGATTTTTAATATTTTTATCAACATTTGGTAATGCATTATTATAAGACAACAAAGCGTTTTTATCCCCAGTAATTATGTAACCTCTTTGCCCTATTTCTATATCTTGAATATTAGTAATTAAATCATTTAATTCGCCGATAACTCTATAAGTGTGAGCTTGCCAACGAGAATTGTCAATTAAGTTGTTAGTAGTGCGGTATGAAATAAATCCGAGAGTTGCAAGAATTGATAAACCTAAAGCAAATCCTGCGCCAATTTTTGTCCCTATTTTGAAATTGTTATTTACCATTTGGAATTCATTGGATAAATCAAGTTATCACTGATATAGCCAGACACGCAATAGTGAAAGTAATTGTTCAATATCAACAGGCTTGGTAATATAGTCAGATGCACCAGCTTCAATACATTTTTCCCGATCGCCTTGCATAGCTTTAGCAGTCAGGGCAATAATTGGCAGAGATTTAAAATTCGGATTAGCGCGGATACGTCGGGTGGTTTCATAGCCATCCATTTCTGGCATCATCACATCCATTAAGACAACATTCATGTCAGGATGATTTTGTAAAACTTCTATGCCATCACTACCATTTTCCGCATACAAAATTTGCATTTGATAACGTTCTAGCATACTAGTTAGGGCAAAGATATTGCGAACATCGTCATCAATGATGAGAACTTTTTTACCTGCGAGTTGAAAGTCAGAGTTTTGTAATTGTTCGAGGATTTGACGTTTGGGTGCAGGTAAATCAGCTTGGACACGATGTAAGAATAAAGCAGTTTCATCTAAAAGACGTTCTGGCGATCGCACATCTTTAACAATAATTGTTTCTGCGATGCGTCGCAGTTGCACATCTTCAGTTCTAGTTAATTCTCTGGCAGTATAGACAATTATTGGTAATGCTTCGCCATTTGGGGATTGCTTGATTTGTTCGATTAATTCAAAACCATTCATATCTGGTAATCCTAAATCCAGAACTATGCAATCAAATTGCCCATTTTGGATGACTTGTAATGCTTCACTACCGTTACTGACAGCAGTAGTAGCAACATCACTATTACCAATTAACTCCACAATACTCAGGCGTTGATTTTCATCATCTTCTACAACTAGTAAATTTTTGACTCGCCTTTCTACAAAACCTTTGATTTTAGTGATTGCTTGGTGTAATGCTTCGCTGTTGATGGGTTTTTGTAAGTAAGCGATCGCACCTTGTTGCAAACTGCGCTGTTTTCCTTCTTCTGCTGACATCACATGTACAGGAATGTGACGGGTTTTGGCGTCATGTTTGAGGCGATCTAGTACCGCCCAACCATCCATTCCTGGTAGTCGAATATCCAGGATAATCGCAGAAGGTTGATATTCATTAGCTAATGCTAAACCCGTGTTGCCACCATGAGCAACAATACCCTTAAATTCATTTTGTCGCGCCATATCTAACAGAATTCGGGCAAACTTAATATCATCTTCCACTATTAATAGTGTGCGATCGCCCGGTTGCATATTGTCTCTGTCATCAATGATCGGCGAGGAGGAGAGGGGAGAGGGAGTGGGGGGAGTGTGGGGGGTGTGGGGAGTGGGGGGAGCAATTTTTCTCCCTTGTCCTTCTTGTCCTTCTTGTCCTTCTTGTCCCTCTCTACTCGGTTGGGGTAAATACAAGGTAAACGTACTACCTTCTCCAGGTTGACTAACTAGTTTAATTTCCCCATCAAACAAACGGGTAATTTCTCGACTGATGGATAAACCTAAGCCTGTACCGCCAAATTTGCGGCTGGTAGTACCGTCTGCTTGTTGGAATGCTTCAAAAATGATTTTTTGTTTTTCGGGAGCGATACCAACACCTGTATCTCTAACAGCAAAAGCGATGACTTTGTTTGCATGATTCAATATTTCTTGATCAGAACTCCATCCCTGTTTGGCTACAAATATTTGCAAACTAACTTCACCTCGATCTGTAAACTTAAAGGCGTTTGCTAATAGATTTTTCAGGATTTGTTGCAGCCGTTTGGCATCAGTGTAAATTGTCGGTGGTAGTTCTGGATCTAATTCAACTGTGAAATTTAGTCCTTTGTTTACTGCAATTTGCCTAAATGTGCGTTCTATCTGTTCGTGGAAATCCGATAAGCGAATCTGATCCATATCAATCGACATGGTTCCCGATTCGATTTTGGCTAAATCAAGAATGTCATTGATTAAGGACAACAAATCGTTACCAGCGGAGTAGATTGTGCGGCTATATTCGATTTGCTTGTTGTTGAGATTTCCTTCAACATTGTCTGCTAACAGCCTAGCCAAGATCAGCAAGCTGTTGAGTGGTGTCCGCAATTCATGGGACATGTTTGCGAGAAACTCAGATTTATATTTAGAAGATAGGGCGAGTTGTTCGGCTTTTTCTTCCAAAGATACTCTGGCTTGTTCAATTTCTTTATTTTTGCGTTCTACTTCTTTCTTTTGTACAGCTAGTAATTCTGCTTTTTCTTCGAGTTCGGCGTTGGTTTTTTGTAATTCTTCTTGTTGTTTCTTGAGTAAATCTTCAGATGCTTTTAGAGTTCGGGCTTGTTGTTCGAGGCGTTTGTTGGTTTCTCGTAGTTCATTTTGCTGACTTTGCAATTCCTCGGCTAAAGACTGGGATTGTTTGAGTAACTCTTCGGTACGCATACTAGCAGCGATGGTGTTCAACACGATCGCAATACTTTCGGTGAGTTGGTCAAAAAATGTCAGATGAATATCGCTAAAACGTTGGAAGGAAGCCAGTTCAATTACCGCCGTTACTTGTCCTTCAAATAGTACAGGTAGCACTACATCATTGAGTGGAGTTGCTTCACCCAAGCCAGAACTAATTTTGATATAGTCATGCGGTACTTCTGTGAGCAAAATTCGTTCTTTTTCTAAAGCGCATTGTCCAACTAAACCTTGACCCAAGTGGAAGCGGTTGGCTAGATGTTTGCGTTCCCGATAGGCGTAACTACTCAGTAACTTTAAGTACGAGTTATTATCTGTATTTTCCATAATGTAGAAGACGCCGTGGGCTGCTCCTACTAAAGGTGCTAACTCACTAAGTATTAGTTTTGATACAGTTTCGAGGTCACGCTGACCTTGCAACATCCGGGTAAACTTGGCAAGGTTGGTCTTTAACCAGTCTTGTTCGGTGTTTTTTTGCGTTGTTTCGCGCAGATTGGCGATCATCTGGTTGATGTTGTCTTTGAGGATCGCAACTTCACCTAATGCTTCCACAGAAATAGACCGAGTTAAATCACCTTTTGTCACCGCCGTTGCAACTTCTGCGATCGCTCGTAGCTGGGTAGTCAGTGTTGCAGCTAGTTCATTGACGTTATCAGTCAAATCTTTCCACGTACCAGCCGCGCCCGGTACTTTGGCTTGTCCGCCTAATTTCCCTTCAATACCGACTTCCCGCGCCACGGTCGTCACTTGGTTGGCAAAGGTCGCCAGGGTATCAATCATCTCATTGATTGTTTCTGCCAAAGCCTCAATTTCACCTTTGGCGTCTAACATCAGTTTCCGCTTTAAGTCACCGTTGGCAACAGCCGTCACAACTCTGGCAATTCCTCGCACCTGTGCCGTCAAGTTACTCGCCATCGAGTTTACATTATCAGTTAAATCTTTCCAAGTGCCACCCACACCTTTAACTTGCGCTTGACCACCGAGTTTGCCTTCGGTTCCCACTTCCCGCGCCACCCGTGTAACTTCTGATGCAAAGGAACTAAGTTGATCCACCATTATATTAATGGTGTTTTTCAAATCCAAAATTTCGCCCCTGACATCAACGGTGATTTTCTTGGAAAGGTCGCCATTTGCCACCGCCTTTGTGACTTCGGCAATATTTCGCACTTGCGCTGTCAGGTTGCCTGCCATCGAGTTTACATTGTCGGTTAAATCTTTCCAAGTGCCACCCACACCTTTAACATAGGCTTGGACACCGAGTTTTCCTTCGGTTCCTACTTCTCTGGCCACCCGTGTAACTTCTGATGCAAAAGAGTTGAGTTGATCCACCATTGTGTTAATGGTATTTTTCAACTCTAAAATTTCGCCTTTGACATCAACAGTAATTTTCTTGGAAAGATCACCGTTAGCAACAGCTGTGGTGACTTCAGCAATATTCCGCACCTGGGAAGTTAAGGAACCCGCCATTGAGTTGACGCTATCTGTTAAATCTTTCCAACTACCAGCCACACCTTTGACTTCTGCTTGGACAGCAAGTTTGCCTTCGGTTCCTACTTCTGTTGCAACTCGCGTAACTTCTGATACAAAAGAATTAAGTTGATCTACCATCGTGTTAATGGTATTTTTCAACTCTAAAATTTCGCCTTTGACATCAACAGTAATTTTCTTGGAAAGATCACCATTAGCAACAGCTGTTGTCACAGCAGCAATATTGCGGACTTGTGCTGTCAAGGAACCCGCCATAAAGTTAACGCTGTCTGTTAAATCTTTCCAAGTCCCCGCAACACCTTTAACGTCTGCTTGGACACCGAGTTTTCCTTCCGATCCTACTTCCCTCGCAACCCGCGTGACTTCCGATGCAAAAGAGTTGAGTTGATCCACCATTATATTGATGGTGTTCTTCAACTCGAAAATTTCCCCTTTCACCTGCACAGTAATTTTTTTGGAAAGATCACCATTAGCAACGGCTGTAGTCACTTCAGCAATATTACGGACTTGGGCTGTTAAATTTCCAGCCATCAAGTTGACGTTATCTGTTAAATCTTTCCAAGTACCAGCCACTCCCGGTACTTCTGCTTGGACGCCGAGTTTTCCTTCGGTTCCGACTTCCCTGGCGACCCGCGTCACTTCACTAGCGAACCCATTCAACTGACCCACCATTGTGTTGACCATTTGGGCAGTTTGGAGAAATTCTCCCTTGAGGGGTCTACCGTCCATCTCTGGTGCTATGGTTTGGGAAAGATCACCATTTGCCACTGCTCTGATCACACGCGCTGTTTCAGCAGTAGGCTGAATTAAGTCGGTAATTAGTGTATTAACAGAATTAACGCAGGTAGACCACGCACCGCGCATGTCGCCTAGAGTTGCTCGTTCGCTAATTTTGCCGTCTTTCCCAACAACATTACCAATTCGCTGTAGCTCTGCTGTTAGTAGCTCATTTTGCTCAATAATATCATTGAGTGTATCAGCAATCTTTCCTGCCATACCAGTTTGGTCGATAGGCATCCGTGCCGAAAAGTTGCCTTTTTTGACTGCTGACAGTGTTCTGAGCAGTTGTTTTAAATCTAAATTGTCGCTTTCTTTGGTTAACTGTTCAGTGGTCATACGGAAGTCTATAAAATAGATTATACGTTTTTCTCTGATTGCCTGCTACTAGTTTCAATTACACTTTGCTTATAAAAGATATACCAACCAAATAGTCAGGCTAGAGGAAACTTGGCTCTTAGTCAATTGGCTATGCAGACTTGGATGTATAGACTATAACGAAATTTCTAAAAATCGCAATCAATTAATAGATATAAATCTATCCAAGGTATGATTAATTTTTAGAAATTTAAAATTGGTCATTGGTTAACCTCTAACAGGATTTTGGATCTTATATCAAGTTCGGATAATTAGTTATACTTCCCACAGTCATTGCACCCCACCCCTTAATCCCCTCCCCGCAAGCGGGGCTGCGGTGTACACAGAAGTCTTATAAAGTTGCCTAGTAGCGTTTTGATCCCCCCTAACCCCCCTTAAAAAAGGGGGAACTAGAATCAAAGTCCCCCTTTTTAAGGGGGATTTAGGGGGATCAGAGGATTTATGTGTACACCGCAGGCGTGCGGGGAGGGGAGGTTTTGGCTTTAGACAAAATTGGGGTGGGGTTCAAAGGGAATTATAAGTAATCAAGCGAATCTAATTTTAGATTTTAAATTGATGAGGCACAGACAGGTAAAAGATTATGTCCCCACATTGAGTGCTGTTAAAGTTGTGGTATCTGGGGAAGAAGTTATAGTTTTTGAGTTCGCCGAAATAGTTTTTGGGTTCGCCGAAATGGTTTTTGGGTTCGCCGAAATAGTTTTTGGGTTCGCCGAAATAGTTTTTGGGTTCGCCGAAATGGTTTTTGGGTTCGCCGAAATAGTTTTTGGGTTCGCCGAAATGGTTTTTGGGTTCGCCGAAATAGTTTTTGGGTTCGCCGAAATGGTTTTTGGGTTCGCCGAAATAGTTTTTGGGTTCGCCGAAATGGTTTTTGGGTTCGCCGAAATAGTTTTTGGGTTCGCCGAAATAGTTTTTGGGTTCGCCGAAATGGTTTTTGGGTTCGCCGAAATGGTTTTTGGGTTCGCCGAAATGGTTTTTGGGTTCGCCAAAATGCGATCGCTTAACATGTGTTTGCAGACTTCTATACTTATAAAAATTTTGTAACTTTCTTACATAAAAAGTAGAATCTCTAGTATTTTGGCTAGGATGTGGAAAAGGCCTATTCCATGCGTAGACTATAATTTTTATACGTTCAGTAAAACCACTATAGAGTGTAATGACTGATTCCACTGCGACTAAAACTACATTACAACTCAACAATCCCAATAGCATCAAAACAGCTATTTGCTGGTGTTTAGCTTGGGGAGACAAAAAGCAACCTCAGTTTCCTTTGAGCGTGTTGCAGCAAATGCGACAGGACTTGAATGAAGGGAAAGAAGTACCAGAACAAGTGCGACTGCTAGTTGAGCAAGTTCGTCAACTTCAAGACATTGATAAAAACTATTTTCCACCAACTCTTGAGGAATTAAAAAGCAAGTATCCTGAATTATGGAACCAAAAGACTTGCATTGGCTTAGTTTATGGTGGTGCGACTAAGATTAAACAGTATGTATTTGAAGCGACAAAACTTCCAGATATTCGTGGTGCTTCTGCATTACTCGACAGAATTAACTTAGTTGATTTACCAGCTTTTTTTAGTTGTGAACAGCATCCATATTATTCCCAGTGTCAACGAGCAAAAGATTACTGCAAAAAGGTTAGAGAAGAGTGGTTAGATAAAGCAGAAAACTTTCCTCAACTTTCACAAGCACTGATTCCAGAATTAGTTATCTACTCTACAGGTGGAAATATCCTAGCATTTTGTCCGGCTGCTTTTGTTGATGATTTAGCTAAGGCGATAGAAAAACGTTATACAGAAGAAACTTTGACAGCTAATTCCTGTGCTGTGGGAGATAAATTTAAGCTATTAGAAATCCGATTTGGCTTGTTACCAGATGAAATAAATAATGAAACATTCTGGCTAGAAAAATATCGAAATCATCTTGAAAACCCATTAATTCAAGCTTACTTTGATCAACCCGATACAAATTCAGAAGAAGCTTTTAAAGAACGCAAAACATTTAATGAATTGGCTGGAGATTTAGCAGCAAAATTTAATCAACGGCGGAATGGTAATCAATTGCAGGAAAGTGATAGAAGCTTGCATTGTTATCCGCCTATGTTTGAAACTCATCCTTACTTAAAGCGAGATGAAGGCGATCGCCGTTCTGCGGTGATGCAAGCGAAAAGTTCTCCTGACGATCCAAATGAGGGACTTCCTAGCGATCCTTGGTTATCAGAAGTAACTGCGCGTAAGCGATTAGTAGGACAAATAGCTAAAAGAGATAATGCTAATAGAAAATGGTATGAACAGTCAGGTTTTGATTGGGAACCTGGTAAAGATGCAGTAGAAAGTTGGGTTGACAAATTTGAACAACATTTACATGATACTCCCCACAGATACTACGGTAAAATCCGTTCGGAAAATCTTCATCCCAGCCGAGTGAAAGAGGCTCTTTCGGTTAGAGAAATTGGCGATGCTAGTACTCCGAATGGCTTTATTGCCTATATTTATGCAGATGGTAACAACATGGGAGGTTACATCCAGAAAGAAATTGAAAATCCAGCAGACTATCAACGCTTTAGTCGAGATATTTTTGATGCAACAGAAAAATCAGTTTATGCAGCTTTAACAAAACATCTTCAACCCCATAAATTAAATTCAAAGTTACAAGCAGAAAGAAAAAGTACAAAAGAAGTGTGGATACATCCCTTTGAAATTTTAACTATTGGTGGGGATGATGTCATGTTGATTGTACCAGCAGATAAAGCTTTGGCTATTGCTAAAACTATTGGTGAAGAGTTTGAAAAACAAGTTTTAAACAAAGGAAAATATTACGAATCAGATAAGACTTATAATCCACAAGTAGTACAACGCTATCACGGAGAAAAAACAATTTATGGTGATAAACAATCTAAATTAAGTATGTCAACTGGAGTATTAATCACTGCCGAAGATACACCAATTTACTATGCAGAAAAGTTGACTAGTCAATTACTGAAGTCTGCCAAAAAATATGCAAAAGACCTGAAAAAACAAAATTATTATGGCGGAACTGTTGACTTTTTGGTAATGAAAGCTGTGACGATGATTTCTTCTAATATTGCAGAATTTCGTTCTCAGGGATTAACCAAATCTGGACAAGGACAGCAAAAACTTAAGCTATATGCTGCACCCTATACTCTACACGAACTGGGTGGACTTTTAGAAACTGCTCAAGTATTAAAAGATGTAGAATTTCCCAAGTCGCAACTCTACCAAATTCGTAGTCTACTAGAACGGAGTAAACAGACAGCAATACTTAACTATCGTTATTTTCGAGTGCGGTTAACTAACAAAAAGGCTCAGGATTTATTGAAAACTCAATTTGAAGATGCATGGTGTAGACCAAAGCAACTAAATAATAATGGAAATCTTGCACCTTGGATGTCTTTAAAAGAGGATAAAGAAAAATCTCAAGAAAAAGTCACTTATGAAACCATTTGGCGAGAGTTAGTCGATTTATATCCTTTTATCAAAAAGTCACAGAACACTTCCAATCCATCACAAACACAACAACAAACTTCATCAACATGATTTTCTTGGAGAATTTACCTCAAAATCAAATTAAAACTATTCGACTCATCGCAGTTATTGATACTGCATTGTGTGTCGGTGCTGGTGGTTCCGATGGTTCCCTTGCAGATAAACCTATTGTTCGCAATGCTAAAGGACAACTGATTATTCCTGCTTCTCAATTAAAGGGTAGACTACGGCATGAATGCGAAAAGTTAGCTAGAGGATTAGGATGGCAAATATTTTCATCACCTAAAGCAGAAACACTTTGTCCTACAGAAGCACAAGTTAATCCTGCATTTCAGTCCGATTATCAACTACCTAATTATCAAGGCTATCACTGTTTTATTTCCAAAATCTTCGGTAATCCTATACTTCCATCGCGAATTGTAGTTGATGATCTCATTTGTGACATCGAACGAGAAGACTTACCAGAGGTATTGCGTCCTGGTGTCACCATCAATCGTCGTCGTCACACCGCAGAAGAACAAAAACTCTACTTTTTAGAAACTTCCCCAGCTAATAATCAACTGGAATTTGAAGGGGAAATCCATTTACTTCCAGAATGTCCACCATACGCCAAGCCTTTAATTTTAGCTGCTTTACGCCATATCCACGCATTGGGTGGTAGTAAATCTACTGGGTTGGGTTGGTTGAGGTGGAAGGAACTCGAAACACTAGCAAAAGATGATCAAACCTGGAAATTTTTAATACCAGAAGTACAGCTATGATGCGAATCAAATTAGAGATTACAGCTTTGTCTCCATTAGCGATCGCTGCGAAAAAACCTGGTTCTGTAAGTGAAGCTGAGGATCATATTCCTGGTTCAGTGATTCGAGGAGCGATCACATCTCAAATTCTCCAACTATCTAATCAGCAAACACCAGGTATATCACAACAAAATCTAACATTAAATGGTGGTGACTTTGAATCGCTATTTTTAGATGATGAACCTGCTATTTTCCAAAATGCTTATCCAGTCGTAGCCAAAATTGCAAATGAATCTAATTCTGGTAAAACTAAGTCGGAACTATTTTCTAGAGTAGTGAATGATGAGGTTATGGTTTTACCAGCAACAGCAGTTAGTTCTAAAACCAATCCAGGTTTTTTACCCAAAGGTAACGGAGTTTTCGATACATTAATAGACCGCTTTTGTGCAGATGCATACAATTATCCTTACGACCCTAGCGATCCAAAATCTCTGCAAGAGAAAACAGACGCACGGGTTGAAACTTATAGCAGTTATTACAGCAAAACTAGCGACAGCAAAATCAAATATCAATACCGCAGTCATTCTATTAGCACTCGCTTTCTGACAAGAGTTGGAATTAATCGCCGCAGAGCCACATCAGAAGATGATATTCTTTACAGTATTGAAGTTTTAAATGAGTCATTTTTGGAACATCCACATGCAAATGATCAAAATTGGCATCCTGTTGTTTATCGAAGTTCAATTATAGTTAACAATCAAAACTTAGCTAATTTTCTGACTAATTTTATTAATCAAAATTCTAATAATTTTCGTTTAGGTGGTGCAACCTCACGAGGTCTAGGGAAGGTTAAAATTCAAGCAAAAATAGAGGAAAATTCAGCAGACATCAAAGCCAGAATCACCGAATTTAATCAACGACTTGAGACACGTTGGAAATTGTGGTCAGTGTTTGGTAAACCAGAAAAAAATCTATTAGAAAATCGCACTTATTTTACTCTTGACCTACAAGCCGATGCAATCTTCATCGACAATTGGCGACACACCACAGTTATTTCACCAGCAATGCTGTGTCAATTTGTAGATTTAGATGATGAATTTTCGCACATGAATACAGAAGCAAAAGATAATTTTCTTAAACTAGAAGTAGCATATAACAGCTATAACTATCGTTCTGGCTGGAATACAGCTTGGGGTCTAATGAAAGATATAGAATTAGTCACTAATAGAGGTTCTGTATATTTATTTAGTACAAATAAACCGGATTTATGGTTAGAAAAATTAAATGAATTAGAACTGAAAGGAGTAGGCGATCGCACTTCTGAAGGTTTTGGTCAAATACAAATTTGCAACCCATTTCATCTTGTCATGCGAGAGGAAGCAGTATGAGTTTATCTATAGAATCAAAAACAGAGTTACAAATTCAAAAAGGTATACGTCAAGCTGAAGACGATCTAGTTATCTGGATTCAAGCAGCTTTGGATAATACAAAATATGGCGACTTAGAAGAATCTCAATTTCGTAACTTAGTACGAGTTTCTGACACGACTGAGAGTGCAGAAGTAATTAAAAACTTTATTCGCTATCAAGTTGGTAGAGATAAAAAATGGGGTAGAGGTAAAGAATCACTGGCTGAAAAAATTATTGAAGATATTGATGGCAATATCAAGAAAAAATCTCAAGCAATTGCTGAGTGTTGTCAAACTGATTTTAAACCGATTTGGTTAGAAATGATTCGTCGTTATTTAGGTTATGGTGCGCGTCATTTAAAATATAAGCGTGATGGTGCTGCATAATCGTAGAACTTTCTTTTAGTCTAAGGAATACAATCATGAGAAATACTCTTATTTGTACAGTCGGTACAAGTCTTTTCGGAAATTTGAAAAATACCCAGGAAGAAACATTTAAGCAAGCATTTGAAGAAAAAAACTGGCAAAAGCTAACCTTGCTGCTTTTAGACAAAGAAAATACTAATCGTATATGTGGTGCTGAAATTAATTCTATTGCCAGAATATGTGAAAAGAAGTTTTTATCTTCATTAGAAAGATTAATATTTTTGGTTTCTGATACAGAAGATGGTAAACAAACTGGCGAAATATTGAAGTTGTACTATAATAATTCACGCAATAAATTGCAGTTTAAAAATGTTATATGTCGTGAATTGCAAGGATTACGAGATGATGATGTCAAATCTTTCAAGCAACAAGGTTTAAAAAGTCTAGTCCGCGAAATCAGTACTGAAGCTGAAAAATTTTCTCCTGAACAGATTGCAATTAATGCAACAGGTGGTTACAAAGCACAAATATCATTTGCTGGAATGATTGGACAAGCTTTAGGAATACCAGTTTATTATCTGTTTGAGAGATTTTCGGAAGTGATTGAATTACCACCACAACCTGTTGCTCTTGATCTCGCTTTCTGGTTAAACAACTATCCATTATTTGAGTTTTTAGAGACTGAACAAATAATTGCTAAATCAGAAATTAAGAATATGCTAGCAGAAATAATGTCTGAACTAGAAATTAAAAAACTGCTGGATGGGGATTATATCAAATCATTGATAGATGAAGAGTTGATTGATGAAATAGTCCATGTAACTCTTTCTGCAATGGGTGTTTTATTTAACAAGCGATCGCGTTTAGAATTTGCCAAGCAAGAAACTACTTTACTTTCATTAATTCCTCAAGATAATACTGAACTTCAAAAGAAACAAATTCATCTCAGAGATGATCATGGTAAAGATAAGTTACAAGCATTTGCAGAGGATATATGTGGTTCTCCCTACGTCAAAAAAATAATTAATTCTCTTCCTTTTAATCCTAAACAGACTAATCCGATCCGCCGTACCAAACCGAATGGAATTATAGAGTTTGTTATCACATGGACAGACCAAGGTTTAGGTTTATGTATTCAAACTACTGGTAGGAATTTAGCTGAAACTAACACTATAGCTATTCATTTAAAAGAGAAATATTCAAAATAACAAATCAGCTATGTTTGACACTTTCAAAAACCGCCTAGAAATTACAGGTCAATTAAAAACTATCACCGCATTAAGAATTAGCGCAGGTCGTTCGAGTGAACCGATAGGATCTGACTTACCCGTGATCAAAGATGCTTTAGGTAATCCATTAATTCCAGGATCTAGTTTTAAAGGTGCAATGCGATCGCGTCTCGAAAGTTTTCTTAGAGCAATTGTGGGAAGCGATCGCAAGCTAGTTGCAAATCCAGCAAATGAAGATGAATGGTCAATTACATCTAAAGAATTATCAGATTTCAAAGAAACTATTAAAAACTTAAAATCAGGAGAAAAAGAAGAACATTTACATCAATACATAGTAGAAAATACTGATTTAATCTCTCACCTGTTCGGTTCTCCTTGGATTGCTAGCAAATTTCAAGTCCGAGACTTAACAGTAAATCCAGAATATTGGTTTGGACAATATCAAGAACGCGATGGTGTTGCAATTGATCGCGATACAGAAACAGCAGCAGACGGAAAACTTTATGATTTCCAAGTCGTTCCCGCAGGAACAGTATTTGAATTTAAAGCAATAGTAGAAAATGCTCAACCTTGGGAATTAGGACTTTTAATGATCGGTTTGCATCAATTTGAAACAGAACAGATACCTTTAGGTGGTGGAAGTTCTCGTGGTTTGGGTGTAGTTAAACTAGAAATAGACAAAATGGACTGGATTGATGTTGAGAACGATCCAGAAAAATTATTGACATACTTACAGGAATTAGTCAGTCATCATACGACCGATTCTCTCTCCAGCTATGCAGATGGTAAACAGTTAAAAGATATTTGGACTCATGCTTTAATTACTCATCTCAGAGAAAATATAGCTAAACACTCTACCACTGTTCAGCCTAATTCTTAAGGAGGTCAATATGGCTTTCAGTAACTATAAAACAATTAGTGAAGTTCTCAAAGCATTTCAAGTCACCTATACTGAATCAAATTTTATGGGTGAAGTTGAGTTTCAAGTCTCTGACTACTTCCGGGAGGACTTAGAAACAGTGATGCGGGAAGGAGTGGTTAATAACTCAGAATTTGCTGTGTGCGAAAATTTGATCTACCCAGTTTTAAAAGAAGTTTGGAAACGCTACAGTAGCAGATTTACTTTATGGAGTCACCAATCCCTTAATTATGATGAAAAATTATCAGGTTTCCCAGAGTATATCCTCGCGAAAAGATCGCCTTTAGGGAAAGTAGTTTTCGATAAACCATATTTCATCTTAGTAGAAGCAAAACAGGATAATTTTGAGGCTGGATGGGCGCAATGTATTGCTGAAATGATTGCAGCACAGAAACTAAATAATGAATTTCCCATAACTATATTTGGAATTGTTTCTAATGGCGATCGCTGGCAGTTTGGTAAATTAGAATCAGAAACATTTACCAAAAATCTAACTTTTTATAGTATTCAGGAACTAGATACATTATTTGCTGCGGTTAATTACATTTTTCAACAGTGTGATTTGCAACTAAATAATCTGGTAGCTGCTTAAGTTTGATTAGGGCTATTTCGTTCTAGACATAAACCGCCCTGAACTAAAGTTCAAGGCTAATAGTTTAAGTCCGTTTTAACGGACTAAATTACTACAAAACAGTCGATTTAAACCGAATTTTACTATTAGCCTCACAAATTGATTATGAGGCGGACTGAATGAGAATGAAATAACCTTAAAGTTTGATTTCTTCACTAAATATAATCATGCATAAAAGATTTGTTAATCATTGCACAATCGATATAACTCTAATTCCCGATGGCCCAATTTTGATTAAATCGGGTAAAGAAGGGGCTGATCCAACTAAGCCTGATATGGAGTTTGTGGAAACATATCATGCAGGAGGACGTTCTATATATTTACCAGGAAGTAGTTTAAAAGGTGCTATTCGCGCCCATGCAGAACGAATTGTCAGGACAGTAGGTAGAGACAAACGCGATTCTAATAATTTAGATCGACTTTGGGCAAATGATCCATTAAATGATAAACACGATTATCTCAAAACAAAAGATGGTAAAGATTTACCAGCAAATGATATTTACAAATTTTCTTCATTTACAGACCAAATGTTTGGCAATACTTCTATTGCTAGTCGTGTCAGAATAGAAGATGCTTATCCTGATAAATCTCAACCATTGAAAATAGAAGAACGTAATGGTGTAGCAATTGATCGGGTATTTGGTTCTACAATTCCCGGAGCATTGTTCAATTATCAAGTTTGTACTGCTGGCGAATTCCGTACCAAAATTCATTTAAAGAATTTTACCCTCGCACAGTTAGGTTTAATTGGTTTAGTATTACGAGATTTAAATGATGGTTGGTTTGGCTTAGGTTTCGCGAAATCTCGTGGTTTGGGTACTGTAGAGGTAAAGTTAAATCAAGCCGTTGTGCAGTATCCTGGCTGTATTTTATCAGAAGATAAACAAGAAATTACCGCTTTTGGTAGTACAAAAAAATGGTCTAATACTTTCCTTTTAGGTGTAGGGGAATTTTTAGAACCAGATGAAGCAAAATTATATACTTTTCCCACAGAAGACCATCAAAATACACCAGTTGCAGCCCAAGAAATGGATTTAGGTTTTGGTGTACAACTCATTTGGGAAGAAGGAAGAGTTCAAGATTTGTTTGAACGCTCTGTCAGGTCTTGGAGTAAATTACTTGTAGGAGCAAAATGAAAGCTTTTGTCGGTTATAAAAAACAACCTTTATCAGTCTCAGAACTACTAGAGTTAATCCCAAAATTTATCGTTGAACCTAGTTATTATTTTTTACGCTGGACTCATAAAGTTAGTGGAATTGTCGAGAACATTCCAACAGAAACAGACTTTCCTATGATGGAAGGACAAATGTTCAATCATAAGTGTGAACTGCGGTGGAAGTACAAGCAAAAAAATACCTATGAAGTACTGTTATTAAGTATTAATGAAAATCATCATGATTTTGAATTAGTTGGTAAAAATTGGCGAATCGAACCAAGTGAAACCAAAAATTTTCCATCTAACGCATATCCCGCTTATGGTTATCGTCCGGAGGAAACTCGTTTCCCCAAAAAGCTGATTTTCCCAAAAGATTTAGATATTCGACTGCAAGCAGAAAATAACAAAAAGCCAAAGTTAGCTCAACGTTATTTTGTTGATAATGAAACCTCAACTGTGCAATTTGTAGCTTTGACTGTAGAACTATCGCAATTATGACAACAAATCGTCCCCAACGACCTAATCGCCCAGACTCATCAACACCTGAACTAGCACCAAAACCTTATCAATTCGTCTCTTTTCCTAAAGAACGTCCCAACCTACAGCGTCCTGTGGGACATCACAAATATTTGAGCGATCGCCTACATGGTACTTTATATCTGAAGCTGAAAGTGCAGACATCTCTCCACGTCTCTACTGGGGTTGTTGTTATGGGTAGCGACATCGGTAACAACCGTATTCCCCTGATCAAAACCATGATACAGGGTGTTGATCAAAAACTTTCAATTGGCGGTAGTTCACTCAAAGGCTGCATCCGGTCTGTATACGAAGCAATTACCAACAGCACTTTAGCAGTTGTTACATCACACTATGTTAGAAATAACAAGTATCCTAAAGAATATTTACCTTCTACTCAGACAAAACATGAACTTTGTCCCGCCAGCCGAATCTTTGGTGCTTCGGGAAAAAATTGGGGTTGGCAAGGATTGCTAGATTTCAACGATGCCAAATGTGAGAAAATGGGATTTACTGCTGGCTTTATGCCTTCACTGTATCGTCCCCGTCCCGAAGAACGCCAAGCATACTTTGTTCGTGATTTCGTAGCAGGTCGCAAATTTTACTATCATACAATCAGAGCAATTGATAAAGGGCAAAATTCTGGTGTACCAGTACAACAAGCCGCCAGAGAGTATACTTTTACAACCAAGTTGCACTTTAAGAATTTACTACCAGAAGAATTAGGAACTTTATTGATTATCTTAGGACAAGACCCTAAATACCCTATCGCTTTGAAAGTCGGTGGTGGTAAGCCTATTGGTATGGGAACAATGACGGTGACTGTGGACAAAATAGAACAATCGCAAAATCTCAAGCAGCGCTATTCGTCATATCAGGTAAGTGAATCTGATGAAATAACCGGAGAGAATCTACAAACTTTTATACAAAAAAATATTCAAGTTGCTCACTCACGCCTGATTCAAAAACCCCAACTAGAGGAACTCACAGCCATACTGCGTTATCCTACCGACCGTGAACCGCCAGCAGGAATGTACTAATTATGACTTTAGTTGAATTTGATTCCGAATCCTTGACAGATAGAGAGTGGGATATTGCTCATGCGATCGCTCAAACTTTAGTCAAAGCAGATGCAGATGTCAACGAATTAGGGAAAGCGATCGCTTATCTGCGTACTGTTGCGAATCAACCAGATGCAACTTCCAGGTTTTTTAAGTATCTCAAAACCTTGGTAAATAACGGTAGACAAATTAGTCACAGCAGCAGAACAATAGATTATTATCGCAGTATCGAAAAAGCTTGTAGTGATCATCTGAAAACCATCACAGATGCTCAGACAATTCTGCAAATTTTAGGTTGGGTATCTCGCCTGATGCGTTATTACAAAAATGCAGGTGTACCCATTGGAGAAATTCCCATTTCCATCCCATTACCTATAGAATCAGCGCGTCAAGTAGAAATTGCGAAAGTTGTGAAGTCGCAAGAGTTCCAAGTTGAGCAAATATTAGAGGCACAAGTCACCAACAAAAATGGTAAGAAAGTAACTTACGAGATACTGGGAACAATTAAGTTAACTGAGAAGGAACCGAAGAAAGCTAGTGTTCTCAAAGAAGAACAGATAGTGAAGGTGAAGATTGTGTCTCTTCGTGAAGATGGGAGTATCAAAAGTGTGAAGTGTGTTGATTAAGCTAGTTAGTTTTAGTATCAGTGTTTATAATGAGAAAATACCATCCGAAAAGATGGTATTTTAAGATCATATTTCCCATAGAGCAAACAAGAGACAGTCAGATATGCATAAACATTTAGTTTGGAAAAACATTCCTGTTCTCTAAGACTCAATCTCCGCTAATTCTAACCAGCGTTCTGTCGCCTGATCAATTGCTTGCTTGAGTGCTTCTACCTGTTCATACAACTTTTGCACCTGAGTATAATTCCCTGCGGAAATATTCGTCATTGCTTTTTCTGCTTCTGCTTTCTCAGTTTCTAATTGAGCAATTTTATCTTCCAACTGCTCAAACTCTCTTCTTTCCCAAGTTGATAAACGCTTTTTCTTGGATGTTTCTTTGGGTGTAGACGTTGAGTTCAAAGTCTCTACATTTTTTGGCTTTTCCTTAGTATTGACAGTTGCTTGTTGCTTTTCTTCTTCGGCTTTTTTGTAATCGAGATAGACTGAGTAATTTCCAGGATACTGGCGGATATTACCCCCTTCTTCCAAAGTAAATATAGTATCTACAGTTCGATCCAGAAAATAGCGATCGTGAGATACCACAATTACACAACCGTTAAATTCCTCCAAATATTCTTCCAGAACCGCCAAAGTTTGCACATCTAAATCATTAGTTGGTTCATCTAATATCAAAACATTTGGCGCACTCATCAGTACACGCAATAAGAATAACCGCCGTTTTTCCCCACCAGAAAGTTTATAAATCGGTGCATACTGCTGATTCCCCGGAAACAAAAATCGCTCTAACATCTGGGAAGCACTGATTGTTGTACCGTCAGCTATTTTGACGTGTTCTCCTTCTTCTTTGATGTAATCAATCACGCGCTGGTTTTCATTTAAAGCAGTGAGTAATTCTTCAGAATGTTGATCAAAATAGCCAATATGAATTGTTGTACCAATATCTACACTACCTGTATCTGGCTGTAATCGTCCGGTGATCATATCCATTAAAGTAGATTTACCCGCACCATTACCGCCAATAATCCCAATCCGATCTTCAGGACTAAATTCGTAGGTAAAATCTTTGATTAAAGTACAAACGCCATAACTTTTCGAGATATTATTGAGTTCAATAACTTTTTTGCCAATCCGACGACTAGCTGTTGCAATATCAACTTTACCTTGAACCTGTTTAAACTCCGTCGCTTGCATGTCACCAATTCGATCTATTCTGGCTTTTTGCTTAGTACTTCTGGCTTTTGGCCCTTTCTTCAACCATTCCAACTCCCGACGCAATACTCCTTGAAACTTACGCTGACTGCTAACAGCACTTTCTTCTGCATCGGCTTTCTTTTCCAGGTAGTATGAATAGTTGCCAGAATAGCTGTAAATATCACCTCTGTCTATTTCAATAATCCGGTTAGTGACACGATCTAAAAAGTAGCGATCGTGAGTGATTAATAAAAGTGCGCCGCGATAGCGATTCAAATAACTTTGTAACCACTCCACCGAATTTGCATCCAGATGGTTGGTCGGTTCATCCATCAGTAATAAATCTGGTTCTGATAGCAAAGCTGTTGCTAAAGCTATACGTTTACGATAGCCTCCAGATAAAGTTCCAACAATAGCATCAAAATCTGTAATTCCTAATTTAGAAAGAATAATCTTAGCGTTAGTTTCCAACTCCCAAGCACCAGTCGCATCCATACGCTGCATCACCACCGAAAGCCGGGACATTAACTGATTATCTTCTGGATAATGAGCAAGTTTATCAGATATTTCTTCATACTCACGCACCAAAGCCATCTTTTCACCACTGTCAGCAAAAACTTGCTCTAAAACAGTATGATCATCATCTAAATCTGGCTGTTGGGGTAAATAAATAATCTTTGCACCAGAATTAACTAAAAATTGACCTTCGTCAACTGGTTCTAAACCAGCAATCATTTTTAACAGAGTTGATTTACCAGAACCATTAGTCCCAATTAAACCGACCTTATCATTAGCATCTAAACTAAAATTAGCATCTTTGAGAATTTCTTTAATACCAAAATCTTTTTTAACTGATTGTAGTGTAATTAAACTCATAAATTTTTATGTAATTAACTTGGTATCTTGGCGTCTTGGTGGTTAAGAAAATATTTTCTTAAATCACTAAGACACTAAGACACAAAAAACTTTTTCTGAAGCTAAAAATGCACTGATTTAAACAAATAAATCCAAGGGTAAATGACCATACATCTCATTAATTCCCTCTGAAGAGTAACATTGACAAGACACCAACACACCGCGATGATGTCCAAAATAAGTATCTATGTGACACACACCATTTTTACCATTTAATTTGATGTATACAGGCCCATCAATTTTAGGTAAATTACTTGGTGGTTCATACCCCAAAGCGAGGGAATAAGTTTTCATGGCTAGCATTCCTTCTTCTTCAGTGTCAGCACAAATCCCTAAAATCTGATAATCAGATAATTTTGCTAGAAAAAGTAATGCTTGTCTGATTACAGGCTTTTCTGATGGTGTAATTTTTGGTGCTATGTCTACACAGTTGAATTTATTCAGAACTTTTTTAGCTTCAGCAATTGTGAGATTGGTTTGGTTTGTGCTTGACATATCTCGGTTGATTATCTGTGTTGATGTGCGCTTTTGTTCTAGAACAATTCAGGTCTAATCCTGTATGTTACTCATATTGAAAATAAAGGGAACACTACTTTGTGAGTCTTTACCCATTACAAGAACTTTTGGCATTTGAGCACCGCCATTTTTCCATGCTTCAATTGCTTCTTTTTGCAGAACTAGTTGTCCTCCTGGAGCTTTTAAGGTTTCCGCTAAAAGTCTTTGAGCTTCTGATTTACCTTTGGCGCGATTAATTTCTGCTTGTGCTTCTTGTTCGGCTTCTTGTGCTATGTAAACTGCTCTTTGCGCTCTTTGTTCAGCAATTTGTTTATCCTCTACGGCTTTCGCAAACTCTAGAGAAAAAGTCAAGTCAATGACGCTAGTATCCAAGACTATTATTCCATATTTTTCTAAGCGTTGACCTAATGCCGTATCAAAATCATCCTTAAGGTCATTTCTTTTGGTGATCGACTCTTCTACTGTCCTCCTTGCGGCTGCAATTTTGAATGATTCCTGAGTTTGAGGAGCAATTATTTTAGCAACAATATTTTCTAAGCTTCCCTGTTTTCTTCTAATTTCAACTACTTGTTGCGGATCTATACGGAAATTGATCGCAAATTTTGCGGTTAGTTCTTGCAAATCTTTGGTAGCACTTTGAGCTGGTATTTCATATTTTTGCACTGTCACATCGTATACATCTACTTTAGATATGAATGGCGGTTTGAAATGAATACCTTCTACTAAGGCTCCATCTCTGGCTTTACCTAGTATACTCAGAACTCCTGCCTCACCTGGATTAATAATGATAAAGGAATTAAGACTCAAAATCACAAGTATTGCTATTGCAACTCCTGCTACTGTATTTTGCCAACTACCTAATTGCTGATTTTTCAAATTTCATCTCCTTTGTGTCTTGTGTCTATGTCAGGTTTTTACAGCTCAATGCTGACGCCTAAATACTGGCAAACGTGGTAATATCGGTTTCTTCACAAAATTGCACAGGGTTGTGACTACAGTAATTAAATCTCGTCGGGTGGATAGAAAACACCGGGGTTCAGTTCATCCCCTCAAACGTCTGCTGAACTACGGACATAAGTATCGCAAACAAATTTGGTGGGCTAGTATTTGTTCTATCCTAAATAAACTTTTTGACTTAGCACCACCAGCATTAATCGGTATTGCGGTAGATGTGGTAGTCAAGCAGCAAGATTCTATCATTGCACGGTTGGGAGTCAGAGACATCTTTGGACAATTTTTAATTCTTTCTGTCCTAACTGTAATTATTTGGATTTTAGAATCGGCTTTGGAGTACGCTTACGAAAAATTTTGGCGCAATTTAGCCCAAAACATTCAGCATGATTTGCGTCTTGATGCTTATGAGCATTTACAAGATTTAGAATTAGCATATTTTGAAGAACGCAGCACTGGTGGTTTGATGTCTATTCTTAGTGATGATATCAACCAACTCGAACGCTTTTTGGATGTTGGCGCCAATGACATTATCCAGGTTGTGGTGACGGTATTAATTATTGGTGGGGCTTTCTTTATTTTGGCTCCGGGTGTAGCATGGATGGCAATGTTGCCTATTCCTTTTATTCTTTGGGGAACATTTGCTTATCAGAATGTACTCGCACCCCGCTATGCTGATGTCCGAGAAAAGGTAGGTTTATTAAATTCCCGCTTGTCAAATAATTTAAGCGGTATTACTACTATTAAAAGTTTCACGGCTGAAGATTATGAAATCTCTCGTTTAGGTTTAGAAAGTGAAGCTTATCGTCGCAGTAATTCTAAAGCTATTCAACTTTCTGCTGCTTATGTTCCTTTAATTCGGATGTTGATTTTGGCAGGATTTACAGCGTTACTGTTTTATGGTGGATTATCAGCAGTCAATGGCAAAATTTCTGTAGGGACTTATAGTGTTTTAGTATTTTTAATTCAACGAATGTTATGGCCTTTAACGAGATTAGGCGATACTTTTGACCAATATCAACGAGCAATGGCTTCTACAAATCGTGTCATGAATTTGTTAGACACGCCGATTGCAATCCATCCGGGAGATGTATCTTTACCTGTTGAAAATGTACGTGGGGAAGTAAAATTTCAAAATGTCACTTTTAACTATCAAGATCGCCAAGCGGTAATTAAAAATTTATCGCTAGACATCCCCGCAGGTAAAACGATCGCCATTGTTGGTTCGACTGGTTCTGGTAAAAGCACTCTCGTCAAATTATTATTACGCTTCTACGAGGTGCAATCTGGAACAATCACCCTGGATGGAATTGATATCCAAAACCTACAATTACGAGACTTACGCCGTTGTATGGGTTTGGTGAGTCAGGATGTATTTTTGTTTCACGGTACTGTCGCCGAAAATATCGCCTACGGAACTTTTGACGCTACACAACAAGAAATTGTCACGGCGGCGAAAATCGGTGAAGCACACGATTTTATTATGCTATTACCCCAAGGTTATGAGACAATTGTCGGGGAACGAGGGCAAAAGTTATCTGGTGGACAACGCCAACGGATTGCGATCGCTCGTGCTGTGTTAAAAAATCCACCGATTCTCATATTAGATGAAGCCACTTCGGCGGTAGATAATGAAACGGAAGCAGCAATTCAAAAGTCGCTAGAACGAATTACTGTTAATAGAACAACGATTGCGATCGCTCACCGTCTTTCTACTATCCGCAATGCTGATCGTATCTACGTTATGGAATACGGACAATTTGTTGAGTCTGGAACCCATGAACAACTGCTAGAAGAAAATGGAGTGTATGCAAGTCTCTGGCGTGTGCAATCGGGTTTAAGATAGGGGATTTGGGAATCCTGGTTTTTAAACTAAGCCTTGGGTATTCCTTTTTTTCTCTTGGTTTACGAAATAGCGTCAAAATGAAGTGTATCTCATAAATATGTGAAATGGCATGGCTTCGCTCTCTCTGCTGCTCTGTAGGGAGAGCAGTTTTTTTATATCAGAGGGACTCAAAATCATTTAGCCAATAACTACAAACATTCAATGAAAACTATAGGTACATATTCCAGAAAAACCTGCCAAAACTCTTGACCAAACTCCTCTAGTCCTTCAGGAGAAACTAGCGGTTTTTGCCAGCGAACCTCTTTGAAACCTGCACTTTGCAATGCCCATTCATAAGTGGTTTTACTGAGGTAATAGTTATGGAAGCTAAATTTCTCTGTATTGAGTGACATTGTGTATTTTATAGGCGTGCCTTCCTGAAGTGGTTGGTCTATGCTTTTGATAAATCCATATTTTTCAGTTAAGGGACTTCCAAAAAATAAAATATACACTTTTAATAATGATAATCATTGTAAGGGGGTATAGGGCGGCTCCCGACGGGAGCCGCCCTATACCCCCAAAAAGACTGCAATGGCTCACTTTTATAGT
>JAESGT010000059.1_pt1 | contig 43351 bp, 36 predicted proteins | sample 9266261 | NCBI WGS metagenome assembly JAESGT01 (sample SAMN15741584, study PRJNA653494) | algae metagenome | isolation source: Pelatocladus maniniholoensis HA4357-MV3 and co-occurring heterotrophs from... | place: USA: Maniniholo cave near Haena, Hawaii | collected 2009-07-28 | reverse complement strand
AAAACTCCTTCCGGAAAAACCAGACCCAATTTTACTTGCCAATATTTTCCACAGAGTTACCAATTTAGGACGCATCCACCCTGCCGATCCTTGTTCTACCAGTTCATAAATTTGGCGAAGGTATTGCTTTAAAAGAAGATTTTAATTTTTCTCTGCTTGTATGAAACCACCCTGCCCTTGTTCCTCTTGTCCCCAATCCCCAATCCCCAATCCTCGATCCACTATCTACTCACAATCCCCGACCACTGGACTTTTTTTTGTTTTTCCCGACGGTAGGAAAAGAAATGTTCTGGGGTTTGGTAAGTACAGTAAGGAGCGATCGCGATCTGTTCAGGACTAATACCTAGTTTTTCCATCTGTAAAAAATTTATTCGTCTTACATCTAAACGGACTTTACCGGGGTTAGAATCTGGCAATAAAGGCGGATTAGGCAGTTTGTGTAAAGCTTGAATTTTTGTTTTTTCGTCTTCATGTGGTATAATACTAGCCCCAACTTCTGCTGCTACTTGCGTGGATACTTGGTAAACTTCCCCAGCGATCGCTGGTCCCATAGCAATTCGCAAATCTTGGATTTTGCTGCCTTGGGCTTGCAGACGAGCAATAGCCTGCGGTACTATCTTCGCTGCTGTACCACGCCAACCAGCATGGACTGCTGACACCTGAAAAGTTTTTTCATCGGCAATCAGCACGGGTGTACAATCAGCAGAAGCTACCCAAAGGGCTTGTAGTGGCTGTTCGCTCACTAAACCATCTGCTGATGCAAGGACAGAATTATCTTCTTGATTTTGATTTACGTCATCGTCAGGTGAGAGTAACTCAGTAGCAATTTCTCCTGGTGTAAGAACAGTATTGCCATGCACCTGTTTTAAGCGATATCCTGAAGCATCTGGATGCAGTACCATCGTTAATTCTTCTGGAGAACGAGGCCAAAAATGTTGGGTAAAAAAGCCATGTGGCCAAGCTTCGAGAAGACTACAAGTTAGGTAAGACATCTCTTCCCAAGTCTGCCAATGCCAAGTGTGCATCTTCAACCAAGCCTAAAAACAAAATAAAAATCAGCCAATTAATGCTAACTTGAACAAGCAAATTTGGGGAAACTCTGTGGGATTGGATCAGCAACAGTTGGAATCCGCCTTAAAAGGTGAACGTCAGTATAGTTATTTACCATTCTCACTCCATATACTTGACTCTGTGGCTTCAACAAATAAAACTCTGTGGGAATTGTTAGAGCAAGGAGCAAAAAATGGCTGTGTAGTAATTGCAACTCAGCAAACCGCAGGACGGGGACAATGGGGGCGAAATTGGATTTCTCCTACAGGAGGATTATATCTTTCAGTTTTGCTTACTCCTAAGATTGCAGCTAGTCACAGCTACCAGCTAACTTTTGCCAGCGCTTGGGGAATTGCTAATCAGTTGCGAAAAAGTGGTGTAAATGTTGAGATTAAGTGGCCAAATGACTTAGTGATCAATAGGCGTAAACTGGGTGGTATTTTGACCGAAACAAAAGTCCATCAAGGCATAATTACTCAAGCGGTAATTGGGGTTGGTATTAACTGGACTAACCCTGTTCCGAAAACTGGGATAAATTTAGAAATGTGGCAAGCTGCACAAAAAACTAAATTAATTCCCTGTTTAGAAGTATTGGCAGCGAAAATCTTGCTAGGAATAGAATCCGGTATACAGAGTCTTTTGCAAGAAGGAGTAAATATATTATTGGCTCGTTATCAACAGTTGCTTGCAAATTTAGGCGATCGCGTTTACGTCAACAACCTTGCAGGCACTATAGTCGGTGTGATACCTACTGGAGAATTGCATGTACTAATAGATACATTTGAATCTTCACAAGCAACAAAGCCAGAAATTTATCTCCAGCCCGGTATAATCAGTTTGGGCTATTCTACATCACCGAATCAGTGAACAGTAAACAGTGATCAAGTAAAAAAATGATAAGTAAGTCCATAATTTTGTTTAGATTAACTGATAACTGATAACTGATAACTGGTTAAACAATTTGTTTAGGCAAACTACGTACTTACACTCAATCCCAAAACAAATGACGCAGCGCAATAACTCTGCTCCTAAACGTTTGGATCACTTATGGCGGCGATCGCTGCCAGCACAGAGTATCTGTTTGCTTAGTAGCTTCAGCCTTCTAAGCAGTGGCATGGTGCTTGCCCAATCCGAATCCGCTATAGATAATATTGTTCCCACAACAGAAAATTCTCCAACTGTTAACAAAAATACTGTTGAGCGCAGTCAAACTTTAGTAATTCCAGAAAAAACTGACTCCCAACCAGAATTTTCTCAACGTCGGAGTAGACTCAGAAAAAGACTGCGGCAGGAGGAAGAAGCTTCTCAACCCCCAGCAACCATCAGAGCCAGAAAATCTAAACCCCCAGTGACAACTTCTCAATCATCACCAAGGGTAAAAGTTTCCACGCCTAATACTACTCCTGTCATCACACAAGAAAAACCACAAGTAGAATTTACCACTCCAACTCAGCCTCGTTCTACACAACAAAAACTTCCTGTAGTTACCCAACCTGTCAAGAACTCTCCTAGTGCTACTGGAGCCACAGCAGGAAAACCCAAAGACTACAACAACGCTTATATTGACCCCACAGATTATAATCCCACGGCTAAATATGAAGCTCCCAGTAGTGTAATAGCTACAGAGCGCACCACTGGTTGTCAAGCTGTATTGAAGCAAGGAATTGCTAGCAACACCTGTACTAGTAATCAGCCTCTAACCAATGCTAATTCCGGAACACCCAATTGGTTGAAAAAAAGCCAAAATGTCTCAGTAGCAGCCATTCCAATCACAAAGCGGCTTGCTACTAAGAATACAAACAATAATGGTTGGCGTCCGCCTACTATTGTTTCTAAGGTCGTTTCTAGTACTGCTTTGCGTTCTAACCAAGTTGCTAATCTCGGTTCTAGCAAGAGTAATTATCATCCCAACCGTTTTATTCCTAGTCCTAGCAATTTTACCCCCACAACCACAATTAGCGAAGTGCCGATCGCGCCCAGTGCGGGTAAATTGACAGCACCGATGACAGCCGATAATCTAGCGCCTCGTCCGGGTATGGTAGCCTATGACATTCCTTTGGCAACAACACTACCACAAATCGCCTACAGAGCCATTTATGGGAATAGAATAGCGATTAGTGGTACAGGATTCATGTACCCACTTTCAATTCCCTCGCCAATTACCTCATTGTTTGGTTGGCGCGTTCATCCAATTACAGGCGATCGCCGTTTCCACTCTGGTATGGACATCGGCGCGGCGATCGGAACACCAATTTTAGCAGCATATTCTGGTCAAGTTGAAGTTGCTGACTGGGTAGGTGGTTATGGTCAAGCTGTAATCCTCAACCATAACAACGCCCTACAAACTCTCTACGGTCACATGTCCCAAATCCTTGTTCAGCCTGGTCAACGGGTAGAACGAGGAACCGTGATTGGTCTGGTCGGAAGTACAGGTAACTCAACAGGCCCTCACCTGCACTTTGAAGTCCGCCAGCTAACACCCGAAGGCTGGGTTGCTGTCGATCCAAGAGGACAAATACAATCTGCACTCGGTCAACTAGAGCAAAGTACACAGACAGCCCAGGTTAGTCAGTAGCAGGACTAGGGGACAAGGGAGACAAGGGAGACAAGGAGGACACGGGGACAGGTCGAATATTTTTGATCAATTCTCCGCGTCTCCACTCTCCGCGTTACCGCATCTTCATCCCAATCCCCTTTCCCTGTTCCCCATTCCCCAATCACAAATACCCATGTTCAGCCAGAAATGCTGGTGTAACTTCCTCGCGCGTGGTGTTTGTGGGAAATTTAAGGAATTTTTCTACATATTTGCCGAGAATATCACCTTCGAGATTGACCCAACTGCCGTTAACTAGGTAACTGAGGTTTGTTTCAACGTAAGTTAAGGGAATTACGGCAACTGTAAACTGAGATATTTCTGGATTATAATCAGCTACTGTGAGGCTAATACCATTCACAGTAATACTGCCTTTGGGAACAATATAATGGGCGATCGCATCAGGAGCGGTAAACGTCATTTCCCAGGCAGTTGCTGTCTGCTGTGCCGAAACCATACAACCTATACCATCCACGTGTCCCATCACAAAATGACCTCCGACTTTGCCACCTACTCGTAAGGAGGTTTCTAAATTTACATATTTCGGTTCTGTTTGCTCTTTTCCTAAAGTTGTACGGCGGAGGGTTTCTGGTGATGCTGTGGCTATAAACCCGTCTTTTAATATTTCTTCCACGGTCAGGCAAATGCCATCTACTGCTACACTGTCACCGTAACTTAAGTCTCCCATGATGACTTCACATGGGTGTCTAACACAACTAATTTGCCAATAATTACCCTCTAAGGGTCTTATGGTTCCTAATGCCTGGATTATTCCTGTAAACACGGCTCTTTTCTCTATAGAACTCAAATTAATGCTAGATTTTAACTAAAATTTAGTTGGTAATTTCACAAAAATACAAGAATTTAAAGTATACTTTTTAACCATTATTTGTATCAACATTTCAATACATTTACAATAAAGATAAGGCATATTTAGATAATTACATTATTGCGGAAAAAAACTAAATTGACTTACTCTGGTGTTCACAACCATTTGGGAGTTTAATAGAAGCAATTATAGAGAACAAGACTTATGTTTTTGATAATCTCAATCTTGCCCAATCAAGAGTATGATTTGTTACAGATTCCTCTAACGCTCAAAGGATTCTAGAGGTCCAGCGAATGATTGAAATGAAAGTTGCTGGCATAGCATTAGATGCCATAACCCGCAGCCCGATTGTACTTTTAAAAGATGCTACAGATCGGCGTGCTTTACCTATCTATATCGGTCAGGAACAGGCTAGGGCAATCATGGGCGCACTGGAGAATCAGAAGCCTCCTAGACCCTTAACCCACGACCTGATTGTAAATATTCTGGAGACGTGGAATATGACTCTAGAGCGTGTTATTATTCATTCCCTACAAAAGGATACATTTTATGCAGCTTTGATTATTAAACAAGGCGAAGTCAAAAAAGAAATTGACGCACGTCCTAGCGATGCGATCGCTGTTGCTCTCCGTACAAATGCGCCTATTTGGGTCATGGAAGAAGTAATAGCTGATGCATCTATACCCGTAGATCGCGATGCCGATGAAGCTGAACAAGAGGCATTTCGCGAATTTCTCTCTAATCTCCGTCCTGAAGATCTGATTAAGCGTTTTGGCTATGATGAATCCTAAAAAAGTCATTGGTCATTAGTCATTAGTCATTGGTTATTAGTAAAAGACAAATGGCAAAGAACAAATGACAAAGGACTAATTGAAGATGCGATACCGACGCTTTGGAAAAACCGGACTACGCCTTTCGGTGTTTTCCTTGGGAACAATGCGCTATTTAGCTTCACCAGACAATGTATGGCAAACAATTCAAACAGCTATAGCGCTGGGAATTAATCATATAGAAACTGCTAGAGGTTACGGCAAAAGTGAGGAGTATCTTGGTAAGGCGATCGCCTTGGGGTTGCCAATAACTCGTTCGCAGGTTCATATCACAACTAAAATCCCTCCCACGGTAGATGCAGATACTATGCGTCGGTACATCAATGAATCTCTAGAAAGATTGCATCTAGAATATGTAGATTGCCTGGGGATTCACGGTTTAAACACTTGGGAACATCTTGATTGGGTCAAAACCAAGGGTGGCTGTATGCAGGCTGTACAAGAAGCCGTTGCTGATGGTCGTGTTCGACACGTTGGCTTTTCTACCCACGGTTCCTTAGATGTAATTCTGGCAGCGATAAATACAGATTTTTTTGAATTTGTCAATCTGCATTACTACTATTTTTTTCAGCGTCATACCCCAGTCATTCAACTAGCAGCAGCTAAAGACATGGGCATATTTATCATTTCCCCTGCGGATAAGGGTGGACGTCTTTACACTCCACCCCCTACTTTAGTTGACTTGTGTCATCCTTTCTCGCCTCTAGAGTTAAACTATCGATTTCTACTGAGTGACCCCCGCATTACTAGCTTGAGTGTCGGACCAGCAAATCCTGAAGAATTAACTCAACCATTAGAAGTTGCTGACCAGGATGGGCAATTAACTGATGAGGAAATTACAGTTTTTGAACGTTTAGAAAATCATCAAAATCTGGCTTTGGGTACTGATTTATGCAGTCAGTGTTATGAATGCTTACCCTGTCCAGAAAATATCAACATTCCAGAAGTACTGCGGCTACGAAATTTGGCAGTAGCCTATAACATGACAGATTATGGACAGTATCGTTATGGAATGTTTGAAAACGCTGGTCACTGGTTCGGTGGAATGAAAGCAAATCGCTGTACAGACTGCGGTGACTGCTTGCCAAAATGTCCGCAAAACTTAGATATCCCTGCCTTACTGAAGGATACTCATCAAAGGTTACAAGGAAAAAGTGGCAGACGATTGTGGGAATAATCAATGGTCAGTAGTCAGTAGTCAATAGTTATTGTCATTTAATAACAAATGACTAATAACTATAGCGGTTCTCATTTGAATCAAATACACCGCCATGAACAATGTAGAGTAACGTCTGGGCGCAGCGTATTGGACACAACCGAGAAGCGCTATATTGACTACTGACTCGATTGCAATACAGTCGGAACCCCACCCGGCTTTGCTGATGCAAAACCTCCCCGCTTGCGCAAGCGCTTAGGGGATTAAGGGGTGGGGTACGTATTGGACACAACCGAGAACTGCTATATTGACTAACCACCAAATGGAGTTAAGCGTTTGATCGCACGACCTGCCACATCTTTGTAGCGCAGTTCTCCACACAGGATTTTACCCATGATTTGAGGTGCAGAAGGACGCTTGACACCTACTTTGTAGCCGACACCAGGAAAACGATAAAATAGCCCAGCTAATTTTTGCGCCCAAGCCATATCACTACCCCATTCAGCATTAATGATATCTGAGTATTTTTCCAAGGCATTGATGTCACCAGAGAGGGCTTTGTCGATCGCCTCTGATGCTTTTAAACCACTAAATATTGAGGGCCGAATACCTTCGGCAGTAAAAGGATCAACCACACAAGCTGCTTCCCCTGCCAAAATTGCATTTTCAGTATGCAGTTTTTGTTCACCATTCCACAGGCAAATAGCATGACCATATTGCTGGCAGGTTTTTATATCCAAACCAAAGGAGTTGCCATACTCGTCCAAAATTTTCTTAAAGTCCTGCGGTTCACCACCGATAAACGTACCAACACCAACAGAGTAACCATCTGCTTTGGGGAAATTCCAGAGATAGCCATTTTTTACCAGACCAAATTCAAAATGGGCAATATTACCGTTTTCGACTTTGGCTAGTGCTTCTGCTTCTAAGGCTGCTGCGAGGCGGCGTTTACGTTCTTTGAAACCTAGCCATTTCGCCATCGATCCTTTGGCACCGTCAGCAGCAATTAAATATCTACCCATTATCGAACTATTAGCTGTATTCACTTGCCAATGGTCACTTTTAAACTCAATACCAGTGACTTCTGTGTTGTCTTTGAGTTCTGCCCCTTGTTTTTGTGCTTGCTGCACTAGGAAGTGGTCGAAAACATCACGCCGTACCATCCACACTGGTTCAGGAGTTTCTAGTTTCGCTTCTACTGGGTCGCCTGTTTTCCAAGTACATCGGATGGTGTCTGCTTTGATGGAAATTGCTGGACTAAAGTCAAAGTCAAACCACTCAGCGATCGCAGGTGATACGCCACCACCACAAGGTTTATATCTTGGTAAAGATGCTTTTTCCATGATTAACACGGAGCGCCCTTGCTTGGCTAGATGATACCCTGCTGTTCCACCGGCTGGGCCGGCACCGACAATGATGCAGTCGTACATAACGTTCTAAATTTTTGCTTTTGAATTAGTTGATTTTTGAGTTTTAGACTCTATGTTAGACAGTGTTACCAAAATTTAACCGAATTTTAGGTTTATGTGCAAAATTTCACAGTTTTTTTAGGCTTTGTTTGTGTGCAAAAATTTATTTTGCCTTAGCAATACTCATCAGTAAATATTCGGTTTGCAAAGTCAATCTTTTTGTTATTTGAATTCTTTTCAAAACTTGAATTTGATCTTGATTTTTTACAGAATCATGGATATTTTCTGGCAATTTATACGTGCATTTTGATTACATTTATAAGTTTTCTTGGATTAAGAATATTTCGATAATTTAAAAATAACAGCTTGGTACAAGCTACAATGAGCCAAACTTTAAATCAGCTTTCCTTTACAAATTACAATTTATTAGTTTCACTGTTTACAAATTTTTTGCCAATTATTTTAGATAAAATATAAAGTTTTAGTAAAATTTCTTGTTCAAAGACAATATGTTCTCAATATATTAAACCACTCATGTGATGCAAGGATTTGCCTTTGATGTAAGTAAGGTAAAAGGTAAAAGTAAAAAACTACTGTCCCAATTTTTACCTTTTACCTAGTACTTTGATTAGACGGTAGTGATGTCTTTTTCTTTTTCTGCCAATAGTTCATTGATTCTGGCAGTGTATTTGTCCGTCAGTTTTTGTAATTTGTCTTGTTGATCACGTGCTTCGTCTTCGGATACCTCAGAGTTTTTTTCCATTTTGCGAATAGTATCTAGGGCATCGCGGCGGATGTTACGAATGCCAACACGACCTTCTTCAGCATACTTGGCAGCAATTTTTACTAATTCTTTACGGCGATCGCTTGTCAGTGGGGGAATATTAAGTCGAATGACAGAACCGTCGTTACTGGGGGTTAAACCCACATCTGACATAGAAATAGCCTTTTCGATCAAGTTTAAAGAACTGCGATCATAAGGCTGAATCAGAATCGTTGTAGCATCTGGTGTGCTGATGTTAGCCAGTGATTTCAGAGGTGTAGATGCACCATAATAGTCCACTGTCACTTTGTCTAACAAGCTGGCATTGGCGCGACCAGTGCGAATTGTATTAAAAGCTCGTTGAGTTGCTTCAACGGTTTTTTGCATCGTACTTTCAGCTTCAGCTAATTTCACAAGTACCTCCCACAAGGGTGCCGATAGATTCTCCCATGACTGCGCGATGGATATTACCCCGTACGCCCAAGTCAAAAACAAGAATTGGGATATTATTTTCTTTACATAAGGCTATCGCGGTACTGTCCATTACCCGCAAATCTTTTGCCAAAACGTGTCCATATGTAAGACTATTGTAACGTTTGGCATCAGGGTAGATATGTGGGTCGGCGTCGTAGACTCCATCCACCTTAGTAGCTTTAAAAATAACTTCGGCTTCAATTTCTGCGGCTCTTAAAGCAGCAGTGGTATCGGTTGTGAAAAAGGGATTACCAGAACCTGCGCCAAAAATAACCACCCGCCCTTTTTCTAGGTGACGGATGGCACGACGACGGATATATGGTTCAGCTAATTCTTGCATGGCGATCGCGGTTTGTACCCGCGTCTGTACCCCTATTCGTTCCAGTGAGTCTTGCAGCGTCATGGCATTCATTACCGTGGCAATCATACCAATGTAGTCAGCTGTTGCCCTGTCCATCCCTGCCGATGCCGCTTTGACACCACGAAATATATTACCCCCGCCAACGACGATGGCGATTTGAACACCAGTGGCTACTACCTCTGCTACTTCTTGGGCGATTTCTTTGACCACTTCTGGGTCAATTCCATAGCCCATGTTGCCCATTAAGGCTTCACCGCTTAGTTTAAGTAAAACCCGTCGGTAATTTGTTCCCATGAAGTTACGCTTTATCAAAAAATATGCTAATTACCTCCAATTAAAGATAACAGTAGTGTGACTATCTGTCTCCAGTACTTGACAATCATCAATATGCAAGAGCAAGGGGTAAATTCATTGGAATCCCTTTGAAGCAAAAATTCCAGCCCTTCTAGGGCTGGGAAGTCTCAATTAAATAACGACTTAGGTGATGTACTTGCTCGTCAATTCCTGGCAGTTCAAAATCTGGTGCGTAAATTCCTACAGGAGTATTATTTGTTTCTACTTGATTCATATTTGCTCACTTGCAGGAACTAATGAACACACCTTTAAAGGAAATGTTTTATGTTTTGACTATTTTATAAACCAGTTTTGCTGTCGTAAATTGTGAAACTACTGAATTTCCAAAACCCAAGTATCAGATTGAAAGCAGCAGCATAAAATTGTCTAGGTAAGAATATATAAAGTTTTATAAAAATAGAAATAGTTAGTATAAATATATCTGCGTTTTTCCAAATTTTCATTTTAATTTTATTAAATACCCATGGCTTCCTCCACTTCTGCGATCGCATTTACTCCAACAAAAACCTGGATTTGGCAAGGCTTTTCTATTTGCTATCAATCTCAAGGAAGTACTGGCCCAGCCGTGATCTTCGTGCATGGCTTTGGAGCTTCATGGTGGCATTGGCGGAAAAACATGCCAGTACTGGCGCAAAATTGTCGCGTTTATGCAATTGATCTGATCGGCTTTGGTGCTTCAGCAAAACCTGAACCGGGTAAAAGTATCAGTTATACATTTGAAACTTGGGGACAACAAATAGCTGATTTTTGCCGTGAAGTGGTAACAGAGCCTGCTTTTTTAGTTGGGAACTCGATTGGTTGTATTGTAGCCATGCAAACAGCTGTAAGTAACCCTGAAATTGCTCTAGGAGTAGCATTATTAAACTGTTCTTTGCGGCTGTTACATGATCGCAAACGCCAAAGTTTACCTTGGTCGCGTCGTGTAGGAGCGCCGCTTCTACAACGTGTATTATCTTTTAAACCAATTGGTGAATTTTTTTTCGATCAAATTGCCAAACCCAAAACTGTACGTAAAGTTCTACTACAAGCTTATGCTAATTCTGCAATGGTGACAGAAGAGCTTGTAGATATTCTCACCTCTCCTGCTAGTGATCCAGGTGCAGCAGCAGTGTTTCTTGCTTTTACTTCTTATTCTCAAGGCCCCTTACCAGAAGATCTTTTACCTCAATTGCTTTGTCCAGCAATTATTTTATGGGGAACAGCTGATCGTTGGGAACCAATTGAGTTAGGTAGAGAGTTAGCCAACTTTCCACAAGTGCAAAAGTTTATACCTTTAGAAGGCGTAGGACATTGTCCCCAAGATGAAGCTCCGGAGGTAGTCAATCCGATTTTGCAGGACTGGATATGGGAAAGAACAAGAATTCAGACTTCGGAAAATGAGTAATGGATCAGCGGAGAAATTTAGTTTTTAACTAAAATAAAAATGCTTGTTCTTCCTACTTCCTCCAGCCTTCTGATTTCTGCCTTATTAATTAATATGAGATTGGTCGCTCAAATAAGCTTTGTTGCTGTAACCAATCTTTACCCACTTGAATACTGATATCAGAAGAGAGATTACCCGTACTTTCCACTCGTACTTCTCCAAATCCTAAAGTGTTACGAATTGATTCGGCGCTGTTGCCATCTCCTTGTTGAGCAACGATGTGAGTAACTTCTAAGGGTTCACCAGAGTTTTTGGCTATGTAGACATTGCTATAACCAGCTTTTTGCAGGCTTCTAATTAGTGGTCGAAGATTGGTGTCATCGCTGCCAGTACTATCTTGAATTGCTACTCGTAGATATGTTGGATCTACTGCTTGCTGTTGTTCAGACGATTGTATATCAAAATACTGTGCCATCGTGGTCGCAATGCGATCGCTATCTGGTATCCAATAGCTAGCGTCATACTCTCCATTTTCGCTAAATCGACCGGGCAGCATCAACTGCAAAACATTAGAGCGATTTGTTCTAACTCCATAACCAACCAATGCTGCTAATTCTTCAACGGTCAAGTTAGTATCAATATGCTCTTTAACTACGTTGAGAATGTTGGGTAATTTTGTCAGTGTTGTGGGGTTGAGGGTTTGATCAATCAATGCTCGGATCACCTTCTGTTGTCGTTGAATCCGACCAATATCGCCGTTTTCATCATGGCGAAAACGTAATAATTGTAGTGTTTGGTCGCCATTGAGATGCTGTTTTCCTTTTTTGAGATTGATATAAAGATGCTGCGAATCATCTTGATATTTCATGTCTCTAGGAACGTCAATGTTTACCCCTCCTAAAGCATCGATTAGCTTGGCAACGCCCAAAATGTTGATACGAATGTAGCGATCAATTCCGACTCCATCCAAGAGGTTACTAACGGTTTTGGCAGTTAAAGCAGGCCCACCCTGAACATTAGCCGAATTAATTTTTTTCCTTCCATGTCCTTCAATTTCCACACGGGTATCTCTGGGAATGGAAAGCATGACTAATTTTTTAGTTTCTGGATCAAATCTGATCAAGAGCATGACATCAGAAAGACCATCAAAGGAATTAATCTGGGGTAGATATCCCAAAGTTTTGGTTTCTTCTGGCGCATTTTGGACATCTGGTGGTAGTACACTCATCCCCATGACTAGGATATTGACGGGGCGAGTTAGTTCTGAAAATCGCAGTCCCCCTCCAGAAATGCGATCGCCATCAAAAACTGCTGCCTCATCTGCACTCAGATTGGCTTGCATCAGAGGTGTAGTGTTTAAGGACAGTAATGCTCCTGCTGTGGCTGACACTATCGCGATACCGCCCATACCCAGCAAAAACCACAGCCAACGTCCAGATTTGGAACGATTGACCTTTTTTCTACCACTAGATTTGGAGCGGGACTTAGAATGGTTTTTTGACGCCGAACCTCTTTGAATGGTCACAGACTTCCTCACACTTTATTGAATAATACTTGGTGAATCCACTTTTGGAAAACAGGCGAATCAAACTATAATACCTAACTCTTAATTATTAGTGGGAAATTAGTGGATTAAGTGTCTTCTGTAACACTTCTAACTTTATTCTTCTTAATTTTTTCGTTCATAAAGAAAACGCTTTAGATGTTTTCTTTATGAAGTATGGCAATATTAGGCATCATTTGACTAGGTAACTGGAGAAAAATCTGTAAATTTTTAGAAAACAAAAACAACCACAAATATTTAAAGACGCGATTATACTCTTACGAGAAGCCGCTCTTACGAGCGTCTACGCGTTTGTTATCAGTTATCAATGAAAACAACCCTTTACTCTATTTTTACCAAAAGTGTTTTATATCTCCCCTGACTAATGGGACGACGCTGAGGTTAAAAGACGCGGAGAGTGACAACAGAGAAATTGTCTCCCTTGTCCCCACATTCCCCTATCTCCGGATCTTGGTTCAAAATTATTCATTTGGTTGAGTGCAATCCTAAATTAGAGGGATGAATGATATTGATGTAGTTAGAGATAATAAGCTTTAGATAGGGATTATATTTGTGTTATCCGGCAATCGGCAGATGCAGACACGCAAGCTCTTAAACTGGTGGCAAACACTCACACCATTAGCACGATTAGGTGCGATCGCCTTATTTGCTCCGCTTTTAGTGTTGAATGGCTGGGCCCTTTCAGTCATTTTTCATTATTTTCACTCGCTGATTGTCATTTTAGTGGCAGCCTCCGTACTAGCGTTTCTGCTTAATTATCCTGTAAGCTGGATGGAACGTCATGGTGCTAGGCGAGAGCAAGTAGCTATTTTAGTATTTTTACTGGCTTTGTCAATTTTACTAGCATTAGGTGTTACTCTAGTCCCACTAGCTCTGACCCAAGCCCAGCAATTGGTAGCACGTTTACCGGAGTTAATTGACTCTGGACGCTCCCAATTAATGATTTTGAATGAAAAAGCTGAAAGTATGGGCATACCCATTAATCTTGATGCTTTGTTAGTGCAAATCAATGATCGGGTTAAGGGACAATTGCAGGCGATCGCAGGACAAGTTCTGAATCTGGCGGTAGTCACCTTCACGAGTCTACTGGACTTTCTACTAACAATGGTTTTGACTTTTTACCTGTTGCAGCATGGGGATGAACTCTGGCAAAGTCTAGTTAGTTGGCTACCAAGCAAATTTCGTGAGGCTTTTTCTCAAACTGTACGCCTCAGTTTTCAAAATTTCTTTATCACTCAGCTCATTTTATCTACCTGTATGGCATCTGCCTTAATTCCAACCTTTTTATGGCTGAAAGTACCATTTGGATTGCTATTTGGCTTGAGTATTGGCATTATGGCTCTTGTTCCTTATGGTGGGTCTGTAGGTATTGCCTTAACTACTCTATTAGTAGCATTACAAGACGTTTGGGTAGGTGCAAGAGTTTTAATTGCAGCAGTAATTGTTCAGCAAATTCTTGAAAACTTGATTGGGCCGAGAATTTTAGGTAGCTTCACTGGTTTAAATCCAGTTTGGGCGTTAATTTCGGTCTTAACAGGGGCAAGAATCGGTGGTCTTTTGGGTGTTATTTTAGCAGTACCCACTGCCGTTGTTATTAAAACAGCTTTAAGCGCGCTGCGCCCTGATGTTACGTCTACGAATCACAGCGAAACGGGAGATGTCACTAGTAACAGTCCTGAACAGGGGGAAGAATCTTGTCGTAAACAAATAAATGAAACCACAAATGTGCGATCAGTAGAGGTAGGTACACCTGTGACACCCGAAACTTCTCCTCCGACTGCTTAGTTATTTGTCATTTGTCATTTGTCGATGGTTATTACTGATAGACTTTTAACTAGGATCTAAGATTGAACCCATAAACAGAATGCTTCCAGTTTGGTTGTCACGCATCGCACAGAAAAACGGACGATCAACAATCATTTGGAATGGTTCATTAACAGGCAAAGATGTTTGAACTATACCCACAGAAGTAGTTGCAGCAGCTTCTGTTCCTTCTTCATTTACTTCCACAAAAGTTTTATGCTTAACTTCGCTAATTGCAAAGTTTTCCCCCATTTGAGAAAAATCGGCTTTGTTGCTGAAAGCCTCACCCATACCTAATGCTTGCAAAGCATCATTAAGCCTTACCTCATAATCTATCTTGAAGCGGGGTAAGCGAATCAAACCTTCTTGCTGGCTAAACTGAGACATCCATTTTTTCCAATTCTCAGTATTAAGATTTTGATAAAAAGATTTCAGACCAAAATTCTGTTTTGGGAGGAAAACATAAAAGCTGATTTTACCATCTTTCCCATAAGGTAAACTCACTGCTTGAAATTGCTCGTTTTCATAGTATTTATATCTACCTTTTTGTGACATCATCGGATGTTGTTTCGGATTATCAGATGTCAGAAAAAAAGGTTGTTGGGTAGTTTGTTGCTTGTCAAATTCGTTTGTCCATCTGCCTTTGAAATAAATGGCATTAATAATAAACAATACTTGATCTGGTTTGATGTTTTCAACAATTTTGTCAATTTTGCCACGAGTACTTTCCTTCACCCAATTATTAATAGTACCAATTGAGCCTGAATCTTGAAAGTTTAAATTTGTGACTTTTGCTTGATAAGAATTTTGAATTGTTTTCAGAAAATCAGGTTTAAAGCTAACTTCTTGATTTGCCCAAAGCGAGTTAGCAATACTTAATTGAATTTGTGGATCTGGATTCTCTAAAAGCTGTTTTAATGCTGTGTTAGAAGAATTAATTTCCTGGATACTTAATCCTTGCAATTCCAGTGCTTTTGCCATTATTTGCTGAGTACTGCCACTAGCACCATTGTAGGTAATATCTAAAGCGATCGCGATACTGGCAGGTGAAATAAACACATTTTTATTATTCTCTTGTTCGAGAACTTCTTCAAAAAGTTTGAAGCCAAATTTCGTATTGGCATTAATGAATTTAGTATCAGGCAAGACAGACTTTTGAGGAAGAGGAGATTCTGAGCGAGGTACACCAGATTGTGCAAAAACTTTTGTATTACTATTAACTTGAGTACATCCAATCACACCCATCAAAACTACACTAGCTGCTGCCAAAGCGTAGCGTCTTCCCAAACGAACAGCGTAACGTCTTTGTAGAAAACTTTCCCAAGCATTACCAAATTTCTGCTTCATTTTACCACACCAAAAGGCAGAGTCTATCTATTGACTATGACACTTCAAGGAACACAGCTATTTGGTGGTTACAGTTTTGGCAACAATTTTGTTAGGAATTGGGGATTCTCCTCTGGAGAATCCCCGATCCCTATTTTTTCGGTACAGTCCACCAAGCCAAAGCGTATGGCTGAGTGGCTTCGTTTGCTTGGTTGCGAAACTGGACGCGAATTTTATATTTATCGGTGGTGGGGACAGGACAAAAAATATGTTCTACGCTATCGACATCACTAGTAGAGGCGCAAACAGTCTCTGTGTCTCTATTTTGTGTCGCATCAGCTTTGACTAGATAGATATCAAGATTATTTAAACCGCGATCGCGAAAATTTTCCCCTGCATCAAATTGATTATTCTTATTTTTATCGTTCAGTTCTACTAGCCTGTCCCAAGCTAAGGTGATAGCCACAAAACTTTTCTGCTGTAACGGTCTGTCGAAAACATATTCCACTGATGAACCAGCATTGACAGTATCATAATTCCAACCAATGGCAGGTACAGATTGTGATGGTTTCCATTGACCTCCACTAAATTGCTGGTAAGCACGAAAAGCATTTAAATGACCAGCCCCCATCTGATTATTCAGAGGAACTTTGGGATTTTTATAAGCATCAGAAGTCAGCCAGTCTTGATTTTGTTTATTGATGAGTGTTCTGGTCATTCCTAGCCGCAAGCCATCGCCAGCATCTTGAATTTTGTCAGCAGAATTTAATAAAACAGCTTTCATAACTTCATTTTGGCGAGAAGCAGTACTCCAATTTGGTTGTTTTGTTCGTAATTGTTTGTCACCAAACTCTTGCAATAGAGCAACTGTAGCTGTCACATGTGGTGCTGCAAAACTTGTCCCTGTGACTTTATTAATTTTGCCATCAGGATTAAGCAAGGGAATATTACTACCAGGAGCCACTATACCAATTGTGCCACGGGAACCAAGATTAATTTCCTTGCCAGATAAACGGAGGGTCATCGCTTCAGTTGTCGCCACCAAATTGGAAACGTCTACTTTATTAAAAATTCCTCCCCGACGAGAGGAAAAAGCCACATTTACTCCATTAAAATTATCGGTAGGGATAGGAATTCCGCCTTTACCTTGGTTGCCAGCAATCACATATAAAACATTGTGAGCGCGAGTAGACCAATCAATACATTGGGTTAGTAAGGCGTTACCATCCAAAACAGCCTCCGGTCGCGGATCACGGTTTAGAGGTTCGCCAAAGCTAAAGTTGATGACACGAACGTCGCCACCATTTTGCAGTGCTACGTGCTGTGCAGATAAACATTCTTCTGGCTGTCCCATTTTTGTGGAACCTACAGCAGACGAATATAGCCGCGCCCCTGGGGCTACTCCTGGGAAGCCTTTATCTGTACTAACCATGACACCAGCAACATTGTAGGCGTGAGGGTCAACACCAGTATTTGACTTAGCGGGATTATTGCGTAAAAACACACCTGTTATATTGACAGAGCGATTTTTAGAAACTGCTTTGTCTACACCAAACTTACCAGGACGCCCAATTTCCACTTGACCAATGGCAATCTTGCGACCTGTGAGATTATACGGGGCTTTATGTAACTTCAGAACGTCAATACCGTTAGCGCTCATGGAAATTTCCAAAGCTAATACTGGCAGACTCAAACAAGAAGCACTTAATCCCCAAACGATCCAGCTAATTTTTTTTACCATAGTTATTTGTCATTTGTCATTGGTCATTGGTCATTGGTCATTGTTGTCCCCCTTGTCCCCTTCCCTTCTCCCTAAAAAAGCTCATACAAAACTTATGAGCATTTGCTCAAGTTTTGTTACAATAATTACAGAATAAGGACGCTTAAATATCCACTAGTCATGACCAAAACGCTATCTAACAAGCCGATTGTAATTGCTCCATCTATCCTATCAGCCGATTTTAGTCGTCTGGGAGAGGAAGTACGCGCCGTGGATGAGGCGGGAGCAGATTGGATTCATGTTGATGTAATGGATGGTCGCTTTGTACCTAATATTACGATAGGTCCTCTGGTAGTGGAGGCGATTCGTCCGGTTACGAAAAAACCACTGGATGTCCACTTAATGATTGTGGAACCAGAAAAATATGTTGCAGATTTTGCCAAAGCAGGTGCAGATATTATCTCTGTACATTGTGAACACAATGCATCGCCACACTTACATCGTACTTTGTGCCAAATTAAAGAATTTGGCAAGCAAGCTGGTGTTGTACTCAACCCATCTACACCTTTAGATTTGATTGAGTATGTGCTGGAAGTTTGCGATTTAGTGTTGATTATGAGTGTCAACCCTGGTTTTGGTGGTCAAAGTTTTATTCCAGGAGTTGTTCCCAAGATCCGTAAGCTGCGTCAAATGTGTGAGGAACGTGGTCTTGATCCTTGGATTGAAGTAGATGGTGGACTAAAAGCAAATAATACTTGGCAAGTTTTGGAAGCTGGAGCTAATGCAATTGTCGCTGGTTCAGCTGTGTTTAATGCTAAGGACTATGGCGAGGCGATCGCAGCTGTTCGTAATAGCAAGCGTCCCACACCAGAACTAGCACAAGTATAAGCTTAAGCTAGGCACTTATTGAAGCATCAAAGTGCTAACTATGAACTAATAAAAAAAAAGGGCGATTGAATAGCGATCGCCTTTTTTATGTATTTAAAATCTAGCCCAATCTGTTCCTTTCCACAAACTAAAGAACAGAAACGCAGAAACTAAAGCGCCAAGAATCCATTTTGTGGAAGTCTTAATTAAGTTTAGACCTCGCAAAGACTGGGTAGTTTCTGCTTGATCTTTGATTTGTGCTTTTGCTTTAGAAACTTGAGACAAAAGTTCATTCTTTACTTCTTCTGGTTTTTTCCCATATAGAGAACCACCTCGGCTTTTTAAAAGATTATCCAATTGTTCAGGAGTTGCTTCGCTGAGTTTCTGGTGTAATTGTTCAGCACGAGAAATTTGTTGTGTTGAGATATTATTGATTTGTGCGACATTTTCTTTATTCAAGCGGATGGTATTAGAAACTCCCAAAGGTATCATGAGTAAAAATAACGCTGCCAATAATAAAGTTAGCCCTGATAATAACTTTAAAATAGGAAATTCCCATCTGTTGCGCGAATGCAATTCCCCATAAAATACTAGTGCTAAACCAATTAAAGGTACAGGTACACGTTCAACTATTGCTCCTATAGTTTGGAATTCCCAAGCAGGGTTAAAAAAGTTTGATGGAACAAACATTGCTACCCAATCAAACAAAGATAATATTAACAAGCCGTAGCCAAGCGATCGCAGAATAGTGAGCGAACTTTCCTGGGTTAAGACAAACTGAGGAGAAGTAATTTTTTCAGTTTTCGATTTAGTCATAATTCCTTACAAAGTATTACAATGAAAATTGTATAAACAAAGCTTTAAGGTTTATGCAAACGAGAATGCCAATATTTGTACCAGGAAAACCACGCATTTTCTAGGACTTGATAAGCAACTTCTGGGGAAGAATTTTTTAATGGAATTGACATATGCGTCCAAAGACAGCGCTTGTCTTTTCTTAATTGTTCTCGACTTAGTAACCAGGGTAATAAACGTTGCCAAGGTTGATCTCTTCGCTGCTGATTTTGGTTAAATTGTGTATTAGTAAAAGTGCTATGACCATACATATTAATACAAGCACTGAGGTAGGCTTTTTGTTGTTCAACTCCTAAACCGTAATAACCTATATCTTCTTTTTGACGTACAACCGCAGACGCAGAAATTTTAGTATATTTTCTAATTAGTTGATTAACATCTCCTATTTTTACGTAACGCATTTCGATATATAAAGGCAATTCTTTACGTATATATTGATAATTTTTTTGGGATAACAATTCAGAATCATCTTGTAGATCATAAGTTAAACTTTTGGTAGATTTGAGTTGCCAGTGAGGTAAAGGTGGGGATTCTGAAAACACAAAAAAATTAGCAGGATTTTTAGACTGGATTGGCAGAATAAGAACTTGCCCCAATACCAACAAGACGTTGCTACAGCCTATAATTAACAATGAAATACGGATTTTTTTCCAAGTAATCATATTTTTATTATGACAACCGAGAATTTTTATTCCCAGATTCAGTTCGTCCTATTAAAAACCAACAGAATAAACCGAAAAGGAGTACAGAAATTATTGAAAATAAAAGAGAACCATTGCCACTATGCCAGTAATCAAAAGCATCCATATTATCTTTTGCTACGATGATGGCCATAAGTGCAACTCGTCCAGAATTAACAATAAATCCTACCGTAGCAGCTACAAGTGGCACGAGTATTTTCTGCTGCCAAGTTTGAGGAAACATTAACATAAAAAGTATTGCTAAACCGAGCATTTGAGAAATTAATTCTATACCAGAGCATCCACTAAGCACTTCTATACTGCCATTTGGTAGATAAACATTCACTCCAGAAAGAATAACTTCAAAGCCTGTATACCAAAGTATAAAAGCTGATAACTTGGCAGTTAGCAGTGTAAGCTTATAGATCCCCCATTTTGGTAATAACTTAGGTACATTGATAAAAAATAATGTTATTAACTCACCCGTATATTGCTTTAGTCCTTGAAAGCCAGAAGCTATTAAACCAAGTCCTAAGCCAAAAATAAAGGGTAAGGCATACAAAAAACCTCCTAAGCTAGTCATAGATGCACTCTTGAACAGTGCTATCCAGATGAGTGAGAAACCCAAAAAACTGGGTAAAATTCCACTTTCTAAACTTAAATTATCTCGTTTTTCCCAGATAAAAAAAGATACAGCTGCCCAAAACAAAAAACTAGTACTGCAAAGGTTGGGATTTTCTGCTCTCCAACTTAGCGTTAGGTGAATCACTATTAAGCCTGAACCTATGATTAAGAGCCAGAACTGAGGATGATCAAGTCGTATGACTTTAGCCAGTTTACTAGTTTTCATTGTCTAATTTAGTGGCAGCTTTTCTATGAATTTTTCAGGGAACATCCCAATTTTTGAAAAAGACTTGGCGAATATAATTCGCGGCTACACAAAACTTGCACCTGCTTACGTAGGTTACAATAAGTTCGCAAAAGCGGACTTGGTTTGTGAGCCAGTAACTTGAATTTTGTTCAAAAGTCAAATATCAGTATTAGAGGTTGTTTGAAAAGTGATTGGCTGTGACTTTAGGCACTTATTTATCCCCCCTAACCTCCCTTAAAAAGCAGGAAATAGAATCCAAGTCTCCCTTAAAAAGGGGGATTTAGGGGGAACACAAACGTTTTACTACCGACAAAAGGACTTTTAAAACATCCTCTTACAAGTTTGAAAATTTCCTTATTTATTTACATCTTTTTGTTGTTGCTTCTGCTTTCGATATAAAGCCAAGCCAATACTACTTGCTGTTACTGAACCAAAAATAGTTAGAGGTTCGGGAACAGCTTTAGTTTTTTTGTTGAAAGTAAAGTTATCTATCGCAAAATGCGTGCCACTTCCGTTATAGCCAGCGTTATTACCTCCAGAAGATGTAAACTTTAAAGAATCAATTCCCAAGAAATCAAATGTAAATAGTGTAGGAGTTTTTGTATTCACAACTACTGTCTGTGAATATTTCTTATCCCCGGATATTCCTCCCGTGTAACCTTCTACTAGCACAGTTAAATCATCATTCCAAGCTGATGTTAAATATGTACTATTAAAATCGAAAATATTATCAACCGTACTGATTACAGCAGGTTCACCAAAGCCATTGTAGGCTACGTTTTTTGGTGATACCGTTCCATTTACATAACCTGAAGGAACAAAAGAAGTTGTATCAAGATGATAAAAGTTTTCCCAATTCAATCCTGCATAGCCATTATCAATTGTGTTTTGAGATCCAGATAGATCGTCAAAGGTAACAGTGACAGCCTGAACCTGTTTTGTCTGAATTACCCCGACCACAATAGCAACAAATGTAGCTATGGTTGCAGTTTTCCGCAACTTCTTTCTTACCTGAGATTTGCTTGATATTGTGGCATAATCAAGCTTACCTCGGCTTTTTGCGAATTGAAACCCTGTCATTCAACTCACTCCTACAACATGATCAAAATCGATGGTAGATTTCCCTGGAGTGAGATTGTTTGCTTTCCGACTGTCGCAATTTAAAAATTACAGCGACAGAGGTTTGTTACCCTGTCGCGACGTAGACAGAAGGATTAAATCGTAATTTAGATTTACTAGGTCTTAGTAATAAGCGATACTAATTCTATAGTATAAATAAAGGCTCCTTATTTAATTTCATGAAAAGTTTATACTTACAAAAAAGAGGTTTTTTGATTGGAAGCACCCTCTGATAGGGCTTGTGAGAAATAACCTAGTTAGATGGCTAGATAAAATTTTCATAAAGTTACAGATGAAAATGTTGATAGACTTCACTTGCAGCGCGATGCACAAGGGAATGACGATAGACGAGAGATTTGAGATCATCGGCGTAACCACCGCCAATGACGCAAGCGACAGGATACCCAGCAGCAATACAAGTACTTAAAACTTGCATTTCCCGACGATAAATACCAGTGTCAGTCAGAGCTAATTTTCCCAAGCGATCGCCCACATGAGGATCTACACCTGCATCATAGAAAACCAAATCTGGCTTGACTTGAGACAACAAATCTGGTAAAAATGCTGCTAAAGTTTGTAGATATTCATCATCTTCCATTCCAATAGAAAGCGGAACATCCAAATCACTTTTTTGTTTAGTACCAGGAAAATTGACTTCGCAATGCATGGAAAAGGTAAAAACACTGTCATCATTTTGGAAAACAAATGCTGTTCCATCTCCTTGATGCACATCCAAATCTACAATTAGAATTTTTTGGACTAGTCCTAGTTTTTGCAAGACACGAGGGGCGATCGCTAAATCATTGAAAATGCAAAAACCAGAACCATAATTAGGAAAAGCATGATGAGTACCGCCAGCAGTATTGCAAGCTAAACCGTGATTCAGTGCTAACTTGGCAGTCATGATCGTACCACCTACCGCCACACAGGTACGATTGACTAAAGCCGAACTCCAAGGTAATCCAATCCGCCGTTGGGCTTTTGAGTCGAGGGTTCCTTCACAATAAGCTTGAACGTATTCTGGCGTGTGGACTAATTCTATTAATTCCTGTTGAGAACGTTCGGGGATATAAAATTGGGAAGGATACGCCACACCATCAGCCAGCAACAGTTCATAGAGTTGCTGAAATTTAGGCATAGGAAAACGATGTCCTTCAGGTAATGGCGCAACGTAATCTGAGTGATAAACCAACGGTAAGTCCATTTTTAGCTATTAGCTATTTCTATAGTTCAGTATGTATTAAAGTGTTTATTAATTACTATAAATTCAAATCAATCAGGAGTTTTGATGAGTAATTTATATGATGTGTTTGTCAGTCATGCAAGTGAAGATAAAGATATTTTTGTTAGAGAACTTGCTAGTAGGTTAAGACAAAAAGACTATCGTGTTTGGTATGATGAGTTGACTTTAAAGCTGGGAGACAGTTTACGTCGTTCAATAGATCAAGGTCTTTCACAATCAAAGTATGGAATTGTTGTATTAAGTCCTAATTTCTTCAGAAAAAAATGGACACAGCGAGAATTAGATGGGCTTGCTGCCAGAGAATATTAAAAATTAAACTCTTTAACATGAAGTTTAGGAGTAAACCATGAGTCCAAAAGATAGAAAAACCAAATCTGGATTTACAAGGGGGGAAAAATGTTAAATCAAGAAGTGAATGTATTAAGAAATACTGTCCTCCTCTATTGATCGCGGAAATGTCATTGAAATAAATAAAAAACACTACAATACTAGAATAATCATACAAAATCATCCAAAAAAATATTTGCTAAAGGCGATCGCAACTTAGTGCTTCACCACACAAAGTATGCGGATTTTGTAGTAAGCGCCTTCAATCCTCAAACTAGAGAGGAAAGAGAACTAAAGTCCTGACTACGAACTTTGCATCAGCCTAAATACTCAGAACAAATTATGATATAAAGAAAAGCTTTACTCATCTTAATAATGACTGTAAATACCCAGCAGCTACCGATAACGGCCATCTTTGAAAAACACTTTTGGACTTGGCAAGACTACAAAATTCAATACACCGTCGTGGGAACGGGTAAACCATTGGTTTTGGTTCACGGTTTTGGTGCTTGTATTGGACATTGGCGAAAAAATATCCCCGCTTTAGCCGATGCTGGCTATCAAGTATTTGCTCTTGATTTATTGGGATTTGGTGGTTCTGATAAAGCAGCCATTGATTATACAGTAGAAGTTTGGGTGGAACTACTTAAAGATTTTTGGAAAACCCATATTAACGAACCAGCCGTATTTATTGGTAACTCTATCGGCGCACTTTTAAGCTTGATGGTATTAGCCGAACATCCAGAAATTGTTGCGGGTGGTGTGTTGATTAACTCTGCGGGGGGTTTGAGTCATCGTCCCCACGAATTGAACCCACCATTACGAGTTGTGATGTCTGCTTTTAATAAACTAGTTGGTCATCCGATTACAGGGACATTCGTATTTAACCGCATTCGGCAAAAACATCAAATTCGCCGTACTCTCTACCAAGTTTATCGCGATCGCCAAGCTGTCACGGATGAATTGGTAGATATGCTTTATACACCATCTTGTGATCCAGGAGCGCAAAAAGTTTTTGCATCTATTCTTACCGCGCCTCCCGGTCCCAGAACTGAAGAACTATTACCGAAAGTCCAACATCCTCTGCTGGTAATTTGGGGTGCTGACGATCCTTGGACACCGATCACTGGTGCTAAAATTTATGATCAAGCGCGGGAGAATGGTAAAAATATCAAAATCGTCCCCATTCCTGGTGCTGGACATTGTCCCCATGATGAAGTACCGGATGTGGTGAATTCACAGATTGTCGAGTGGTTAAACTGCGCCATCAAATAAATTTGAGGCTAATAGCAAAAACCCACTTGAAGTGGGTTGAAATTATATCTTACACCTAGCCCTAAATTAAAATGTTGGTGGACTTCCTTATCAGGAAGCCGCTACACGTCGCGCTTGTGTAGTAGCGAATTATATTCGCCCAATACTTTTCAAACATGCTCTAAGAAGTTGTTTGAAAAGTGATTGGCTGTAATTTTAATTACATTATTACTCCCCTTATAAAGGAGAGAAATCCAGTTCCCTCCCCTTGTAAAGGGGAGGGTTAGGGTGGGGTAAAAAATATTTGATACATCAATCATGACTTTTCAAACATGCTCTAAGGGCAAGTTGAATCTGATTAATATTTCTCGAACTTCTTTGATGATAAATCAAGGAAAAAGTAAATATTTTGTATGCTTAAATATTTAAAATATTTAAGCATAATTATTGTATATACTCAGTGATTCTCTTAGATTTTAAAAGTTAGAAATTCTGCCGTAAATTCAACCTTGGCAAATTTGAAATCAACTTTAAAATCTTCAAAATCTAATTTAGTAGCACCACCACATACTTTCTCTATCTCTCCATCTGTTAAGTCTTCAAAAAGTTTCGATTCATGGGTAAAATCTTGTGTGGGTTGAAGATGTTTTTTTGGTTTTGTTTCTCGCATAGCTTATTTCTCCAAATAAAATAAAATCCTCATCTAATCATTATATAAAGTCAGATTTTTTAAAATTGATATACCACTTTCATGCAATCATAAACTATTAAAATTTTAAGATAATAACGATAATATAAAGTAATGGAAAAATATAATACTAATAGCAAATGCAAGTGCAATACTGCTACTGCATTTGGGGTTGTACCAGACGCGATATATCGCGTCTCTGGTGGGTTTAAATGTCAATCGATTTGTCTTATCCGAGCAGTATTGGATTTGCTTGTATATGTTCGCATCTGTTTGTAATATTGTTGACTAACTATCTGTACGTATTGTGTCATGATCTATAAATCAGTAGCTAACCTGGCTTTTCTCAGCACAAATTGCAGCGCTGTCTCTTCTCTAGAAATAATGTCAGCTTTTACCTGCATTCCTGATTGGATATGACACTGGCGCTCACCATTTCTAAATGTTAGACTTTGAGGTCGAATAGTCGCTGCAAAGTAGTTAAGAACAGAAGTTGTAGATCCTGATTTTGCTGCATCTATATTGTTGCTTGTGGATGTAATTGTGTCTGGAGAAACAACTTCAACAACCCCTTTGAGAGTTCCATAATCAGGATAAGGACAAGCATCAATTCGCAATTGTACTTTTTGACCAACTGCAACATTTTTGATCTCCTGAGTGGGAATTATTGCTTTAATGACAATAGGAGTATGATTAGGAGCAATTTCAGCGATTACCTCGCTCACTCGTAGCACTTGATCAGGGTTTCGCAAATTCAATTTGAGGATGATACCATTACTAGTTGCTCGCACAATAGTATCTTGCAGCTGATTTGCTACTTGCTGGAGTTCTTTTTGAGATTGTCCGAGTTGGTTTTGTATTTCAACTCGACGCTGAATCAAAGCTTGTTTTTCTTTTTTTAAAGAAGCGATAGTTGCTTTTCCTCTTGCAGTTTCTTGGGTAATGCGCTCTTGAGCGATCGCCACTGTGGCAGTGGTAGGATTAATAGCAGCTTTAGCTGATTCCACTTGAGCTTTGGCGATATCAACAGCTTTTTCTTCAGCTTCAAGTATGGCTTGAGTTTGTTTAACAACTAGCTTTTTCTGCTCAAAATCCCGATTCGCAATGGCACCAATTTGTGATAAATGTTGATAGCGATCGCGATCCATCTCTGCAAAGCTTAAATCAGCTTGAGCTTTTTGCAAGTTTGCTTGAGCTTTTTGCAAATTTGCTTGAGCTACAAGTAATTCGCTACTGGTGGTAATTTGTCGCTGTTGATATTCCCGTTGATTTCGTTCCAAATCTATTTTGGCAGAAGCTACTGTCCCGTCTGCTACTATTGCTTCAGCAAGAATTTGGGAATCTAAAGCTTTAATCTGAGCATTAATTTGGATTATTTGTAATTTATTCTGTTGGATATTACCTTGCAGTTGGTTATTTTTAATTTGTAATTGTTTATCTTCAAGATAAGCGATTACCTCTCCCTGTTTAACTAATTGATTTTCTTTAACCAAAATACTTTTAACAGTCCCTTCAATTTTCGATTGCACGAGGCGAATTTCTCCTGTAGGACGCACAACAGCACTAGCTTTTACCGTCACATTGTATTTAATCCATGAACACAGACTAATGCTAGCGACAATACTCCCGACAAGAAAAAATCCTGCTAAGGATGTCCAACGACTAACAGGGGGAAGAAACTCTTCATTTGAAGTTGATGGTAGAAGTTTTTGATTCTGAGTGTAGAGCATAATTACACGAATAAGTGTGAATAATTAAGGATTTAAAAATTTCACATGTTCTCCAGATTGACAGCGTAATTGCGCTAAAGAACCTTGAGTATTTAACTTCCCTTGATCTAGGACTATAATCCAGTCCGCACGATTAATTACCTGGGGACGGTGGGTAATCAAAATCGTGGTTTTACCGTAACGATGCTTCAGTAACTGATCTAGAACTTGCGCTTCACTGATTGGATCGAGTCCGCTAGTAGATTCATCCAAAATCAACACTGGTGGGTCTGTAACAATGGCTCTTGCTATTGCTAGACGTTGGCGTTGTCCACCAGAAATATTTGCCCCAAACTCACCCAAAACTGTTTGATATTTATTAGGAAGTTTACTAATAAAATCATCTGCTTCCGTAATTTGACAAGCTCTCACAATCTGCTCAAATGTAAGTTCAGGCGCTCCTAAACGAAAGTTTTCAATAATAGAGCGACTCCAAAAGTGAGCATCTTGGGGAACTAAAACTAATTGTTGACGTAGACAATCTAAACAGATATCTTCTAGATTATAAATTCCAATGCGGATATTTCCAGAATTAAGTGGATATAGACCCGCCATTATTTTAGCTAAAGTACTTTTACCACAACCAGATTTACCAATAATGGCGGTCACTTTACCAGCAGGAATTGTTAAATTAAAGTCGTTTAGTAGTTCAACTTGACCAGGGTAATAAAAGCTAACATTACTAAAGATAAGGTCAGCATCTTCAGAAATTGTAACAAACTGCTTTTTCCCATCATCTTGATTTTCTGGAGTGGTATCTATAACTTCTGCAAGGCGTTGTGTGGCAGTTTTTACTTTAGTAAATTCATCTATGAAAGTAATGACAGTAGCAATTAAGCTGACAAAATTACCATTCATGGAGTTAAATGCAAGTAGTTGCCCAATACTGAGATTTTCATCTGGATTAATTACTAAATTCCCACCAAACCAAAGCAAAGCAACACTACCAATTCCAGAAACTAAGGTAGAGAATATATTATTATTAATACTAATTTGCATCGTGCCTAGTGTCAGGATAGAAATTCGCCCAAATCGACTTTGTAATTCTTCCCAAAATTGTGGTGATGCTGTAGTAGTTTTGAGAATAAGCGCACTTTTAAAAGTTTCTACTAAAACACCTTGTGCTTCAGCTTCTGTAACTAAAAGATCACGAGTTTTTTGCTGTAGAGTGGGCTGAAAGATAATTGTAGATATCGCCATTAATATAGAAATGAAAAGAGCTATTATCGTCAATTTCCAAGTATAATAAGTCATTATTGCTAAAGAAATTATGGCAATAAAAAATTTACTAGGTAGACTAACAATAATTTGAGAAACTAGTTGATTAATCTGGTTAATATCTTGTAGCCGACTGACAATTTCTCCACTCCGACGAACTTCATAGTACAAGAGTGGTAATTGTAGAATTTGATGTCCAAATTCCAGAACTAGCCCCAATTGCAGACGTTGAGCAAAGTGAGCAATTAAGTTAGACTGTATCCAACATAAACTGCTAGAAATAACATTCATTACAACTACAGCGATCGCCATCGTAGTGAGAAGTTTTGTATCACCTCGAACTAGCACATCATCAGTGAGAATTTGTAATAGAAAAGGAGAAGCTAAAGATAGCAATCCCAAAATTAGATTCAGGGGTAAAGCTTGAGCTAAAATTGCCCGAAAATTCCAGATGCGCTTGAAGAAACGCCAAAAACCACCGATGCGATCGCTCTGTTGAGCATAAAATCTGATTGGATCTGGCTGTAATAAAAGCATCAACCAATCTGTCCAACCCTCTGCTAAATCTTGTGGAGACAGATACCGCAGTCCTACCGCAGGATCAGCAACTACATATTTCTTGCCTTTTTTACCATATAAAACTACCCAATGATGACATTTCCAATGAATAATTGCTGGTAAGGGTGCTTGATTGATTTGGTTTAAGATTTCAGGTGAAGTTTTAACAGGACGAACATTAAAACCGAGCCTTTCAGCACCTCGTTTTAGTCCCAACAAACTTGTTCCAAATTGTCCAGTACCTACGACTTCACGAATGTGGTTGAGAGTAAAATGACTTCCGTAATATTTTGTGATTGAAGCAAGACAAGCGGCGCCACAATCTTCTTTGCTATGTTGTAATACATGAGCATATTTCATAAAATTAAAATGCTTTTTAACTTTTATTTAATTAATGATTTTAATTAACAATATTTTGTTTAGTAATTTATAATATCTAAATTTTTATATAAAATAAATATAGAATTTATGCTTTTAAATTTAATTATTTAGTAAATTGCTTACATCTACAAATTATCTGGAATCTGTTATTTGTCAAGACTATATGCAACAAAGCTATTTCATTCTCATCCAGTCCGCCTCAGAATTGATTTGTGAGACTAGAACTAGAATAATCTCTAACTTTTGGCTACCCGGCTTCTCCAACCTTTGAACGGTGTTAAGCATTTTTAACTAGTGCAATTTAGTAAATGAGCATAATTGCCAAATACTAAAAAACACAGGAACAAAATATGCCAGACGAAATTTTAAGAAAAGACTTACCGGAAGTTGATCCTACTGAGGTTGAAGATTCCAGAACTGCGATCGCAGACGAACACAGATCGTTTCTGGAAAAAGTCATGGTCAGAGGTGGACTTGCTGATCCTTATGATGCTAGAGATTTGACTGAAGTTGTATTTCGCGTCATGCGTGATTTAATGACCACAAAAGCAGCAGATCAAGTCGAAGCCGAATTGCATGAACCCGCCTACACTACAGAAGAGAAAGAACTCCAGAACCTAAAAGTAGCCGAACTCTGGCGAGATACCAATCCTATCGTGGGCTTTTTGAGCCGGGTACGTCCACCTTGGCAAGGCCCTGGTATCTTCAAAATTGATAGCGATCGCTTCCTCTTCCGAGTAGCAAACGAGGGAGGATTACCACGCACAGCTGATCGTGAGCAAGTCGTAAAAGCTGTATTCTCTGCTACCAAAGAAGAACTTTCCGAAGAGCGCATTCAGGAAATTGCCAGCTGGCTTCCTGGTCACGTGCGCGAACTTTGGGAACAGGCGTAGTTGGAGATTGGGGATCGCGGACAACTAATCAGTTATCAGTTATCAGTTATCAAATTAAACTGGTAACAGTTAACTGATTCATTCCCGATTCCCGAACGCGAGTGCGTCTCCTCTGGAGAATCCCCAATTCCCAATGAATCAAACAGTACGATTGTTCTATTTGGGCAAGTCAACGCTAGTATTATTAAGGACTGTTTTGTGCTGCCCCATATTTATTAGCCTGTTGATATGTCAGAAACTCAGTTTGCTGCATCCCTAAATGGACACCTTCCCCATCCCAATCCCAACAGCTCCAATACAATTAGGATTCGGGGTGCTAGGCAGCATAACCTAAAAAATATTGATTTAGAATTACCACGCGATCGCCTGATTGTTTTTACGGGTGTGTCTGGTTCTGGTAAGTCTTCTTTAGCATTTGATACAATTTTTGCTGAAGGACAGCGCCGTTATGTGGAATCTCTGAGTGCTTACGCTCGGCAATTTTTAGGTCAGATGGATAAGCCGGATGTGGAGTCAATTGAAGGGTTGAGTCCAGCGATTTCCATTGATCAAAAATCAACTTCTCATAATCCCCGTTCGACAGTGGGAACGGTGACGGAGATTTACGACTATCTGCGGTTATTGTTTGGACGAGCGGGAGAACCCCATTGTCCGATTTGCGATCGCTGTATTGCTCCCCAAACTATCGATGAGATGGTGGATCGGATTATGGAATTGAGCGATCGCACCCGCTTTCAAATTCTCGCACCTGTGGTACGAGGGAAAAAAGGTACTCATAAAAAGCTGTTATCTAGTCTCGCTTCCCAAGGTTTTGTGCGTGTGCGTATCGATGGGGAAGTGCGGGAACTTTCAGACGCGATTGAGTTAGATAAAAATTTTACACATACGATTGAAGTTGTCATCGACCGTTTGCTGAAAAAAGACGGTATGCAAGAGCGTTTGGTCGATTCACTGTCTACGTGTTTAAAACTATCCGAAGGTATAGCAGTAATTCTTTTTACTCCAAATTCTGAGGAAACCCCCTCTGGTGAAGGCGGGGGGTCTAACAATGACGAAGAATTAGTTTTTTCCGAAAACTTTGCTTGTCCAGAACATGGTGCAGTGATGGAGGAATTATCACCGCGCTTGTTCTCGTTTAACTCGCCCTACGGTGCTTGTCCCAATTGTCATGGACTTGGCACTTTAAAAACATTTTCGCCGGAGTTGGTAGTACCTGACCCGGAAGCACCTTTATATGCTGCGATCGCGCCTTGGTCGGAAAAGGATAATTCTTATTATTTAGAGTTGCTGTATGATTTGAGTCAAGCTTACGGATTCGAGTTGCAGACACAATGGCAAAAGTTGACTGAAGAACAGCAGCAGATAATTTTATATGGAGAAGAAACCGCACAAGCTCAGAAAAAACAAATTTTTAGAGGGGTAATTCCCATATTGCAGCGTCAATATGAGGCAGGTACGGAGTTAGTTAAGCAAAAATTGGAACAATATTTAATTGATCAACCCTGTCCAGTGTGTGGCGGAAAGCGTTTGAAGCCCGAAGCTTTGGCGGTGCAATTGGGACAGTACCGAGTTCTAGATTTGACGGGGGTGTCAATTCGTGAGTGTCGCCAGAGAGTAGATCAATTAAAGTTGAGCGATCGCCAAATGCAGATTGCAGATTTGGTGTTGCGAGAAATTCGGGCGAGATTGCAGTTTTTGTTGGATGTGGGGTTGGATTATTTAACTTTAGATCGTCCGGCGATGACGCTTTCGGGTGGAGAAGCGCAACGCATTCGTTTGGCAACACAAATCGGCTCTGGGTTGACTGGTGTATTATACGTTTTAGATGAACCAAGTATTGGTTTGCATCAACGCGATAATGGTAGGTTACTGCAAACTTTAACGAAGTTGCGGGATTTGGGGAATACGTTAATTGTCGTTGAGCATGACGAAGAAACGATTCGGGCTGCTGATCATATAGTTGATATTGGGCCGGGTGCAGGTATTCACGGCGGTAATATAATTGCTGAGGGTGATTTACAAGCTTTATTAAAAGCAGAAAATTCTTTGACGGGTGCGTATTTATCGGGAAGGCGAGTGATTCAAACTCCTGCAAATAGGAGAGAAGGAAATGGGATAAGTTTAGTTATTAAAAATGCTTGTCGCAACAACCTGAGAAATATAGATGTGGAGATTCCCCTCGGTAAACTCGTCGCTGTCACAGGTGTTTCTGGTTCTGGGAAGTCAACTTTAATTAATGAATTACTTTACCCAGCATTGCAACATCACCTTTTTCGTAAGGTTCCTTTACCAAAAGAAATTGATGGAATTAAGGGATTGAGTGCAGTTGATAAAGCGATCGTTATTGATCAATCACCTATCGGTAGGACACCTCGTTCTAACCCAGCGACTTACACAGGTATTTTTGATGTGATTCGTGATACCTTTTCAGCTACCATTGAAGCGAAAGCGAGGGGTTATAAACCAGGACAATTTTCTTTTAATGTCAAAGGTGGACGTTGTGAAGCTTGTAGCGGACAAGGTGTGAATGTCATTGAAATGAATTTTCTCCCGGATGTGTATGTGCAGTGTGAAGTCTGCAAAGGTGCAAGATACAACCGCGAAACATTGCAAGTAAAATACAAAGACAAATCTATTGCTGATGTTTTGAATATGACGGTTGAAGAAGCTTTGGAGTTTTTCCAGAATATTCCCAAAGCTGTTAACCGCTTGCAAACTTTAGTAGATGTTGGCTTGGGTTACATTCATTTAGGACAACCCGCAACAACTTTGTCTGGTGGGGAAGCACAGCGAGTCAAGTTAGCAACAGAATTATCACGTCGCGCAACAGGAAAAACTCTTTATTTAATTGATGAACCAACCACAGGTTTATCTTTTTATGATGTCCACAAATTATTAGATGTGTTGCAAAGATTAGTAGACAAAGGTAATTCGATTTTGGTGATTGAACACAACTTAGATGTGATTCGTTGTGCCGATTGGGTGATAGATTTGGGACCAGAAGGTGGCGATAAAGGCGGAGAAATTATTGCCAAAGGTACGCCAGAAGAAGTTGCAGAGAATCCTAAGTCGTATACTGGACAGTATTTGAAGCATGTGTTGCAGCAGTATCCGCCAGTAGCTTTGGCGAATTGAATAAGTAGGTAGGGTGGGGAGAGCGATCGGGTTTAATATCAAGTTCGGATGATTAGTTATATTTCCCACAGTCATTGCACCCCACCCCCAACCCCTCCCCGCGTGCGGGGAGGGGCGGTTTTGGCGTTAGACAAAACCGGGGTGGGGTTCAAAGGGAATTATAAGTAATCAAGCGAACCTGATATGAAACCAGAAATTCCAGGTTTGAAACAACAAACTTCTAGGTTGAAACGAGAAACTTCCAGCTTGAAACAACAAACTTCTAGGTTGAAACGAGAAACTTCCAGCTTGAAACAACAAACTTCTAGCTTGAAACAAGAAATTCCAGGTTTGAAACAACAAACTTCTAGCTTGAAACAAGAAATTCCAGGTTTGAAACAACAAACTTCTAGCTTGAAACGAGAAACTTCGAGTTCAGAACTTGATAACTGTTATACCATTTCACGTTAATCACGATCCATATAAATTTGTAGAGACGCGAAATTTCGCGTCTCTACACCGCCTGTATTTGTACCAAGGTTTTAGTGAAATGGTATTAACTGTTCACTGATATCTTGCACCAACCCCATATCCCGCCTCAGAATTAAGGAATGAGGCTAATAGCATAAGTCCATTAAAACGGGCTCAAACACCGTCCTAGTCAGATTTATCTGACTTTAGCTATTAGCCAATAAATTTATTTATTGGCGGGATGAAAAGCTGATGCAAGATATGATTTTACTCAAAAATTATATTTTTCTTGATATATCTCAGTATAATTGCGAAAAGCTGCAAGTTTGATTTGTAGCTTTTTTTATTGCCATATATTTTCACAATTTTCAGCAACACACTCTTTTATATAAAATGAAGTACTTGTATACACTGCCACCTGTATTCATCGGCGTATCGATGGTTTTGGTGCAATCACAAGTTGCAGTCGCTTTATCTCAGCAACAGGTGGAAAGCATTGGTAAAGAAATTACTGTGCGAATTGTCGATACTCAAGATCCAACTGTTTCTGGTTCGGGTGTTTTGATTAAACATTCTGGCAACACTTACACAGTTTTGACTGCTTATCATGTGATGAAAGATGGTGGTAAGTACGAAATTATGACGCCAGATACACAAACCAATCAGGTTAAATCTGTCAAACGCTTACCAGATGTTGATTTGGCTGTGGTTGAGTTTAGTAGTAGCAAGGATTATAAACTTGCCAAGATTGGGAATTCTGACAAGGCTACATCTAGTACGAGTGTATATGTAGCAGGGTTTCCGGGCAGAACAGCAGCAATTTCTAATCCGCAGTTATTTTTCAACAAAGGACAAGTTCAAGCTAACGGTGCGGCGCAGCGTGATGGTTACAACATTCTCTACGATAACGATACTTTGAGTGGTATGAGTGGTGGGGCTGTGCTAAATGAACAGGGGGAAGTGGTAGCAATTCACGGCAGAGTTGATGAACAAGAAATTGGTGAGAAAAGTCAGAGTAAGATTATTACGGGTTTAGGGACTACTATTTATTCAGCGTTGCGGCAAATGTTAGCTGTGGGTGTAGATGTGGGAGTGCGCCCACCGGATGTTGTGGCGACTGGGCTGAAAGCAGATGACTTCTTTATCAAAGCTAACGATAAGTATGATCAAAAAGATTACAAGGGGGCAATAGCTGATTTAACAGAAGCGATTCGTCTCAATCCCAACTATGCCGATGCCTACTACAACCGGGGTGTAGTCCGCTCGGATTTGGGAGACCATAAAGGGGCTATAGCTGATTACAATCAAGCTCTCAAAATTAATCCCAACTTAGCCCAAGCCTACTACAACAGGGGTGTAGCCCGCTATGAATTGGGAGACCATAAAGGGGCTATAGCTGATTACAACCAAGCTCTCAAAATTAATCCCAACTTAGCCCAAGCCTACTACAACAGGGGTGTAGCCCGCTATGAATTGGGAGACCATAAAGGGGCTATAGCTGATTACAACCAAGCTCTCAAAATTAATCCCTACTATGCTGATGCCTACAGCAACCGGGGTGTAGCCCGCAGTGAATTGGGAGACCATAAAGGGGCTATAGCTGATTACAACCAAGCTCTCAAAATTAATCCCTACTATGCCAAAGCCTACTACAACCGGGGTGTAGCCCGCAGTGAATTGGGAGACCATAAAGGGGCTATAGCTGATTACAACCAAGCTCTCAAAATTAATCCCTACTATGCCAAAGCCTACTACAATCGGGGTGTAGCCCGCAGTGAATTGGGAGACCATAAAGGTGCAATCACTGATTACAACTTAGCCCTCAAAATTGATCCCAACTATGCCCAAGCCTACGGACGACGCGGTATAGTCCGTGTTGAGACAGGAGATAAGCAAGGTGGAATTGCGGATTTGCAGAAAGCTGCTGAACTGTTTAAACAACAAGGAAATACAGAGTTATATCAAACAATTTTGGAGTTGATTAAAAAGCTTCAACAGTGAGCATTTGAAACGCCTGCGATTGAAATCGCAGTCTCATAGCTAAACTCTGCTAAAGCAGACTGTTTGATTTTATGAAGTGCGTAGACACGCAGTGGCTTGTCGTCAGACATCGCGCTTTTTGATTCTCTAGGATTGTGCGATGTCTGGTGACAAGCCGCTTTGCGTCTACGCACCCCCATTAAGTAAAGCAGTAAGCTAGATTTAGCGGTTAGTAAATTAAAGTTATCAGTTGCTTGACTGTGGTAAAACTAATGACGTCTTTTCCTGTGAATTTACCAACTCAATTACAACAAGAAGCACAGAGATGGGCTACAAATCAAGGCATATCTCTTGAGCAGTTTATCATTTGGGCGATCGCAGAAAAAGTAGGAACTCTGAGTCAGCCTGTTGACGATCCTCGGTTTCCTGGTATTACATATCGTTGTGGTGCTAGCGGTACGCGAGTACCTATACTGTTGGGAACTGGCTTACGAGTCCAGTCTGTTGCGATCGCTAGTCAGCAATGGGGTTTATCTGTTTCACAAATTGCAGCTGAATATAATTTAAGTGAAGCACAAGTCAACGAAGCACTAGCTTTTTATACTGCACATAGACAAGAGATTGACCAAGCCATAGCAGCAGAACAAGCTTTCGAGTCTTATAATGTCTAAGATTCTTTTACTTTGGATTGTATGTTAACGGAAACACAAGCAGTTGATTTAATCGGGCAAGTACGCTGGTTAAATCAATGGAAAAAATGAGGACACTGATACACTAGATAAAAGGCGATCGCACTCTCATCGAATCAACAAGCGATCGCATTTGAAACGCCTGCGATTGAAATCGCAGTCTCATAGCTAAACTCTGCTGAAGCAGACTGTTTGATTTTCATGAAGTCGTCTTCAGACGACTTGCGCTATTAGCAAAGGATTTAAACCCTTTGCTTTGCTTTTATTTCATTTTTTCTAATGTTTGGACTATAACTTTAGCGTCTTTGCCAAAAAAACTTTCCTTTTCACCATTACTCCAAATGATGACGCAGGCAAATTGCCAAGCCATGTTATAGTTTATCTTCCGAAAACAAACTTTGCGAGCGTAAGCTAAATTTACAAAACCTCTAGTAGGTGTTTGGCAAAAAATTGGTTGTGTCATTGCTACAATTTTAAATAATCAAAATGATGAACAGTTGTTTTGAGATAGAGAGGCGCTTGAGGTTGTTAGTCTGGAGCGCCTTCTCTATATATTTCATACTACACTAAAAATTTTTAGTGCGCAAGCTAAAAATTCATAGTTTAGCATAAAAATTATCTGTATTGAGTGCGATCGCTTGTTGGTGATTATCTATGGTTGTGCAGATACTTTGAAACGTCAGAGATCAAAATCAGACAATTCACGTTTGAAACAAGAAACTTCGGGGTTGAAACATGAAACTTCGGGGTTGAAACATGAAACTTCGGGGTTGAAACATGAAACTTCGGGGTTGAAACGAGAAACTTCGGGGTTGAAACGAGAAACTCCGGGGTTGAAACATGAAACTTCTCGTTTGAAACGAGAAACTCCAAGGTTGAAACAAGAAACTTCTCGTTTGAAACAAGAAACTCCAAGGTTGAAACGAGAAACTTCGAGTTCAGAACAAAAAGCTCCAGGGTTGAAACAAGAAAGGGAGCATCGCAAATGTTCAAAAAAACGCCTGCGATTGAAATTGCGGTCTCATAGTGAAAGTCTGCTTAAGCAGACTGTTTAATTTTATGAAGTCGTCTGAAGATGACTTGCGCTATTAGCAAAAAGTTTAAACCCTTTGCAAAGAGCTAGAATGAAATTGTTAGTGGCTGTAGCAACTTAGTGACCAAAAAGACATAGACAAGTGATGTGATTAGTGTAGGGATGAGTTTAGCTGACAAGCTTGTTATATGAATATTTGATACTATTCAAACCTCTCTTCACTCAAGAAAGTTCATTTATGTTTAGGTACTTATTACATAGCTGCAAAACAGAGAAGCTTTGCAACAACCTAGACAGAAGATAACTGACAAATTCATTGTCATTCACATTTTTATCTTAAAAATCATGTGATTAAGGCGAAAAAAAGCACGCATAAAAAGATCGTGTAGTAAGTGTTTCAGCCTCAATCCTGCTTTTTCGTTTTTCGGTTCTCTGCTATCCATTCATGAATTCATAACAGAGAAAGCATAAGAAAATTAGCAATATTAAGTAGAAAATTAAACATATGTTTCCCCAATTAGTTGATAAAAATACTTCAGTAAGTTTAAAAAGATTACAGCAGCATCTAGCTAAATGCACAAAGCTTTCTATCGGCTATCCTGCTAATCTCGACTTTGATTACACTTTATTGCTGCCCTTCTTTCAATATTATCTTAATAATGTCGGTGATCCATTTGTCGAAGGTAACTTCGCTCTTCATTCTAAAGAATTTGAACGACAATGTATTAACTGGTTTGCTCAACTTTATGAGTTAGAAGAATACTGGGGATATCTCACCAGTGGTGGTACGGAAGGAAATCTCTACGGTATATTCTTGGGTAGAGAACTTAACCCTGATGCGATTCTTTATTCTTCTAGCGATACTCACTATTCAGTTGCCAAAGCAGCACGTTTATTGAAAATACCTCATATTGTGATTAGTTCACAATTTAACGGGGAAATTAACTATGAACATCTAGAGTATGAGCTATCACAACGAAAACATAAAAGTGCCATCATCAATATAAATTTAGGCACTACTATGAAAGGAGCAGTTGATAATATAGAGCGAATTATTGAGATCACACAAAGGGTAGGAGTTCGCTTTTATATCCATTGTGATGGCGCACTGGGAGGAATGTTACTTCCTTTTATAAAAGAAGCACCAAAAATTAGTTTTCGGGACTATCCCATTGGAAGTATTTCTGTCAGTGGTCACAAGTTTATTGGTTCTCCTATCGCTTATGGAATTGTTCTCACTCGTCAACCTTATGTCAACAAAATTGAGACAAGTGTTGAATATATTGGCAGTCAAGATACAACTATTTTGGGTTCACGTAGCGGAATCGCTGCTTTACTTTTGTGGTATGCGATCCAAACGAGAAGTCAGCACTTTCAGAAGGAAGTCGCTAGCTGCTTGCAAAATGCGCGGTATCTGCGCGATCGCCTACAAGAAAGAAATTACCATCCTTTACTTAATGATTTTTCAATCACAGTAGTTTTTGACAAGCCTGAAATCGAGCTATGTCGCAAGTGGCAATTAGCCACAGAGGAAAATCTTGCTCACATCGTCGTCATGCAGCACATTTCTACCCAAAAAATTGACCTATTTATACAAAATTTATTAGTTAACAAACAGATAAAAGAGATCGCAGACGAAAAGCTCTTAACAGGGAACAGGAAAACAATGTGTGTCACGATCCTGTCTAGTACCAGTTCTCTATGAAGCTGCATAGATTATTCTTTGGATTTAGTACCACTCAGATCTGGTTCTATGTTGAGCAAAATCTTTACAAAAGTTCACAAAAATAGAGGCGATTTACGAACACAGTATAAAAAATTGGCAACATTAGGAAAATAAAGACAACAATAACGATAGCTAGACCTGGAGTTCTGCTAAACCTATGCAGCCAATTCGTACATTCAACGTCTCACCTTCTTTGCCTGCGCGACTCGAACCATTACGCAAGCTGGCTTACAACTTGCTTTGGGATTGGAACGTAGAAACTAAAGATGTATTTCGCCGTTTAGATCCTGATTTATGGGAATCTAGCCATCATAACCCTGTTTTGATGCTAGGAACCATAAGCCAAGCGCGGTTGCTCGAAGTAGTGGAAGATGAAGGCTTTTTGGCACAAATGGATCGTGCCGCTTTGCAGATAGAAGATTATCTCAAAGAACGCACTTGGTATGAGAAAACAAGGGACAGGGGATTGGGGACAAGGGACTGGAGACAAGAAAGTAATTCTTCTGGCTTATCTTCTCCCGATTCCCAATCTGTGATCCCTAATCCCCAATCCCTAGAATGCTACGCCTATTTTTCTGCTGAGTTTGGGCTAGTGGACTGTTTGCCCATCTATTCAGGAGGCTTGGGTGTACTAGCAGGGGATCATCTAAAATCTGCCAGTGATTTAGGGCTTCCCCTCGTCGGTGTGGGTTTGTTGTACCAGCAAGGCTATTTTGCTCAGTATTTAAATGCTGATGGCTGGCAGCAAGAGCGTTATCCAATTAACGACTTTTATAACATGCCTTTGCACCTAGAACGCAATTCGGATGGTTCAGAGCTGCGAATTACAGTAGATTATCCGGGGCGTACCGTTTATGCCAGGGTTTGGCGGGTGCAAGTGGGAAGGGTGCCATTATACATGCTTGACACCAATATTGAACCCAACAATCCTTACGATCACGACATTACAGATCAACTGTATGGTGGTGATATTGATATGCGTATCCACCAAGAAATAATGTTGGGTATTGGCGGCGTGAGGATGTTGAAAGCACTGGGGTATAACGTCACTGCTTACCACATGAATGAAGGACATGCAGCATTTTCTGCCCTAGAACGTATCCGCATTTTAATTCAAGAGCAAGGGCTGAGTCACATCGAAGCTAGGCAAGTGGTAGCTTCTACAAATATATTTACCACCCATACACCAGTGCCAGCCGGAATCGACTTGTTCCCACCAGATAAAATTTTGTACTATCTGGGACACTATGCAGAAATTTTTGGTTTAGGTAAAGACCAATTTTTAGCATTGGGACGGGAGAGTACAGGTGATTTATCCTCACCTTTTAGTATGGCAGTGCTAGCGCTGAAGATGGCAACATTTTCTAACGGTGTGGCGCAGTTGCACGGTTCTGTGTCACGGCAAATGTTTAAGGGTTTGTGGACTGATGTACCAACCCAAGAAGTGCCAATTGCAGCCATTACCAACGGTGTTCATGCCCGTAGTTGTGTGGCTAAATCAACTCAGGAGTTGTACGATCGCTATTTAGGCCCCAATTGGTCATCAGCACCGGGTGAGCATCCCCTGTGGGATCGGATGAATGCGATTCCCGATGAGGAGTTGTGGCGGAACCACGAACGCTGCCGCTTAGATATGATTTTGTATGTCCGGGAGCATTTAGTCAAACATTTACGCGATCGCGGTGCATCCCCTAGCGAAATTGCCCAAGCCCAAGAAGTCCTCGATCCTCATATTTTAACGATAGGTTTTGCCCGTCGCTTTGCCACCTACAAACGTGCTACTCTCTGGATGCGTGATTTAGAGCGTGTCAAGCGGATTTTATTTGGCAATAAAGACCGCAAAGTACAATTTGTGATTGCTGGTAAAGCACACCCTAAAGATATCCCCGGTAAAGAACTCATTCGCGAAATTAATCATTTCATCCGTGAAAATAATTTGGAAAAACAGGTGGTGTTTGTTCCGAATTACGATATACATATTGCTCGGTTAATGGTGGCGGGCTGTGATGTGTGGTTAAATACACCCCGTCGTCCCCGCGAAGCCTCTGGTACTAGTGGCATGAAAGCAGCAATGAACGGATTGCCAAATTTAAGTGTACTAGATGGTTGGTGGGATGAAGCTGATTATGTCCGCACTGGTTGGGCAATTGGACATGGGGAAATTTACGACGATCCCACTTATCAGGATGAAATAGAAGTAAATGCCCTGTATGACATCTTAGAAAAAGAAGTTGTACCGTTGTTTTATAATCGCGATGCCGATAGTTTGCCTAGACACTGGGTTGCCAAAATGAAAGACGCTATCCGGTTAAACTGTCCGTTCTTTAACACCGCGCGGATGGTGAGAGAATATGCCCAAAGAGCATATTTCCCCGCAAGCGATCGCCATACTATCCTGACTAGTGATAATTATGCCCCTGCCAAAGAACTGGCAGCTTGGAAATTAAATCTCGGTGAACACTGGTACAACATCACAATTAAAGATATTGATGTTTCTGTAGGCCCTGATATTGAAGTTAACCAAACCGTTGCTGTTAAAGCCAAAATTGACTTGGCAACTCTTACAAATGATGACGTACAGATAGAACTGTATCAAGGTGCAGTAGATGCTAATGGCGAGATTGTCAATGGTGTACCACTTGTGATGGAATACCAAGGAGAAGATGCCCAAGGCTTAAGTATTTACACGGCAGATATTCTGTATACGACTTCTGGTTTACAAGGATTATCTTTGCGTGTATTACCCAAACATAAATATCTTTCTACTCCTTATGAGCCAAGGTTGATTTTGTGGGCGGAGTGAGTAATTAGGGATAAGGGATCGGGAATCGGGGATCAGGGATTGGGTATGAATCAGTTAACAATTAACAGTTTTAATTTGATAACTGATAACTGATAAGTTGTCCCCCTTCCCTTGTCCCTGTTCTCCAGGGTGGTTTCATACGAAAAAATAAAAATATGGAAGTCTGTATTTCTCGTTTTGAAGCATAGATTTTTACCCCTCTCCAAACCTCTCCCCTTATTAAGGGGAGAGGCTTTAAAAGAAGATTTTAATTTTTATCTGCTTGTATGAAACCACCCTGCTTCCCTTGTCCCTGTTCCCCGATCCCTGATCCCCTAATCCCCGATCCTTTGCGGAACGACTATGTAACCTGTGGTGCGATCGCCTAGTACGAAATTACGTTGTTCTCCCCAATACCACCAGTATGCTGCTACGTAAGCACAGATGAGGCTATCGAGTTTGTCTTCGACGGCTTTGAGTTGTGCGCCTGTGATGGGGATTTCGGGGAGAAATGAATTGAAAAGGCGCAAAGTACACAAAGAAGGTTCTAAGGTGGGTAATATTTGTGTGATGTAATTATAGAGTTTGATTAGTTCTAGGCGGCGATCGCTCAGGCGTCCTTTCTTATATTTAAGAATACGTTCTAATCTGAACAAATTGACTATGGCGGGGTGAGGAAAGACTTCGATTTGATATCTACCAGGTTTTTGGGGTTCGATGGTGGGTGCGTGGGCGAAACCACGTGATTCGAGTTCTAAACCAAAGTTAACGGTGCGTTCGGCGAAGGGAAGATTCAGATTGGCTGGGTAGCAACCAGCGTGATATTTACCAAAGTATTTATGGGTGAGTTTGTCGGGGAGACGACTACCGATGGCGTTAGGAATGAGAGTCGGCGCGTCTACACCAATTACGGCACTTTCACATGGTGGAACACAAGTATCAACCCAGTTGAGGATGTCTGCAATTGCTTCTTGGCGATCTAAGTCGAGTATTTGTAGTTGATTTTCTGCCCATTCTAAGTAGCACAGTCCGCTTGGTTGAGATTTCCAGCCTAAATCGATGCCGATAAATTTCATTTTTATCAAGTTAAATAGGGGTATGAGGAAGTGAACACTAGACATCTCCGACAACTATCAAAGCCTTTATGTGACTAGCTCTTAGGGTGCAAATGCAAGCATTGCGATTCAGCTAGTCTATACGAATAAATAAGGGTTTGAGATAATTCTTGTAGAGAACAA
>JAESGT010000058.1_pt1 | contig 43488 bp, 37 predicted proteins | sample 9266261 | NCBI WGS metagenome assembly JAESGT01 (sample SAMN15741584, study PRJNA653494) | algae metagenome | isolation source: Pelatocladus maniniholoensis HA4357-MV3 and co-occurring heterotrophs from... | place: USA: Maniniholo cave near Haena, Hawaii | collected 2009-07-28 | reverse complement strand
CGGGGACGGGAAACCGTCTAGTTAAGAGTCGAAGAAGCAAGAACAGTGGTGGAGAGGCACGGATTCATCCTGCCTCGTAACATCATTTGAGAATCCCTGCGGCTTTAGTCCAGGGAGTACGTCAATACCTGAAATACTTCAGGAGAACTAGGTTGAGATAACTGGCTAACGGTGTCTGGAGTTAATGATTTAACATAATGCCAGAGAAAGTTTTCGGTTTCTGACTCACCGTTAAAAAATTCTGAGACTTTATTAGATGGGTTATTCACGTTTTTCCTCCTGTACTACCACAACAGCAGGCAAACTGAATTTCTATCAAACTTTAATCACAGATTATGAATTATCTGTTTAACTTTAACTATTGCTGTTGTGTGCTTCTGCAAACTAATGTAACAGGCTGAAGTTGTGTTGACAGTGGGTGTAACCGTACCAAAGAAAGCGGAAAATATCACCATATTCCTTAGTAGGAGCAAAAGAAAAGGCCGTTCGCTCTCAATACTGCTCGGATAAGACAAATCGATTGGCATTTAAACCCACCAGAGACGTTGCAGTGCAACGGCTCTACATACCCAAAATTATGACGAAAATCCTATCCCTTGCAGTATTGCATTCGCTCCTATTAACTTGCTAAATATTCATTGATACTGAGTTTAGATTTGCGAAGTTTACTTAGGGCTTCCCGTTCGATTTGTCGCACTCGTTCGCGGCTGATGTTTAGTATTTCGCCGATCTTAGCTAGAGTCAGGGCGTGTCCATCATTTAAACCAAAGCGTAAGGATATCACTTCCCGTTGTTGTGGTGTGAGATCTGCCATGAGAGCTTCTAAGTCACCAGATAATGAAGACTGGGTGACGAAATCTTCTGGAGATGCTCCTGGATCTTCTAGCATTTCTCCTAGTTCAGTATCATAATTATCTCCCAAGCGTATATCTAGAGATAGAGGAACACGTGCTTTTTCTAGATACTCTCGTACTTGTTTGGGGGTTAATTCTAATTCTTGTGCTAATTCTGAAACTGAAGGAGCGCGTCCTAATTTTTGGGATAATTGGCGTTGTGCTTTTTTGATTTTATTTAGTTTTTCGGTAATGTGAATCGGCAGGCGAATAGTCCGGCCTTTTTCGGCGATCGCACGAGTGATGGCTTGACGTATCCACCAATAAGCATAGGTAGAAAATCTGTAGCCTTTGGTAGGGTCAAATTTCTCTACACCGCGCTGCATCCCAATGCTACCTTCTTGGATTAAGTCCAGCAAATCGACGTTGCGCTTAATATACTTTTTCGCCACAGAAACCACCAGTCGCAGATTAGCTTCAACCATCCTGCGTTTAGCAATTTCAGCCTCAGCGATCGCTTTATCTAATTCTGTGAGTTCTAAATGCGTCGCTGTCGCCCATTCTGCTAGCGTTGGTTCACGACCTAACTGGTGCTGAAGTAACTCTCTAACCTCACGTAGAGCTGCTGCTCGCTGCACCTGTTTGCCATAAAAAATCTCTTCCTCGTGTGTTAACAGTGGTACGCGACCAATTTCACGTAGGTAAGTCCGCACTAGGTCTGTAGCTGTCTGAGCGGTCTTCATGGCACTACTCTTTAGTAATTCTTAGTTTGGAAGTGGTGTATTTGATAGATGTCAGTGGTTGGGTGTTTACCCAATCAATCGATTTTGGATTTACGCTGCTATTGACACGCCCGGTAAGATGAGGACGACTGGTAGTTTTGATTGTTCTGAGTTATTAAAGGCTACAATCACTTTATTTTTATGCACAAGTATCCACAGTCATAAAGATGGTGTTCTGTAAAACATTTTGCGACTGTTACATTATTAAGCATTGTAACATTTATGATAATTTTTTGACTATAGTACAGAATAGAATTGTGTGTTATTTTTATTAACTTTAGCTAAGTGATTTTTTTGAAATCGTATCTAGAAGCTTATTCCATAACTTTAGCAAGGGCAAGAAATTTTTCTAATCTTTCTTAATAAAACTCAATAATAACTAATAAATTTGTACTTCTTTGTACTTAGTTGGGTAAAGTTTGGGCTTTTAAAGCCCCCACTACATCTGTACCGAGTATCTCAACAAAGTTAAAAACAGAGCGATCGCACTTGTTGATACAAGAGTGCGATCGCTCTTTCTCTTTCTATACTGTCAAAAGCTAATCATAAATCGCAAAAGAACAGTTAATCGCACCTCGATTTTGAGAAGTGCGATCGCCTTTCCATAACTTTAATTCAAACTTTCATCTGCTTGACAATCAAACATAACCATAAGGTTACTTTCAGGTGAGATCTGGCGCAAACGTTGCATGTGTCCGTCAGCGTCAGAGCGACTACGGAAGCGAGCAATAATCTGACGCTCTGTATCAGGGAGTAAACGGGCAATTACCCAGGAATTTAGACGATTTTTGTAGGCAACAGTCTGGGTACTGGTCTTCGGCTCGTTGTATTGTGTATTTTGTGTCATGATTAAGTTATCGATAAAGTGTTTAACAAAGGGCGTTAGTGACTCTCTTGGCGGGGATGCACCGGCGCCTTACTTCTTTGAAGAATTTAACCCCATATCACAAGAATTGTCAATTGTCAATTATCACCATCAACTTAGGCAGTGCGTACAGTCAGAGAAAACGCGCAGGAGTTGTGAAATATTAAAGTAGCAGTTAGACTAAGCACACCTGATATTAAAAATAGGGTTTAGGTGGTCAAGGCTTACAGACTAAGTATGAGAGATTTCATACAGTCTGTTTGTGATGTATCACATTAGTTGTTCGTCTTTAAAATACATAACCAAGATATAATAAGCACACGGAAAAAGAGGAATAAAATTCCATCTCTATTCTGTGAGCCTAATTTATGGGCGTCCATTTTTATATTCCTAGTCGGGAAAAAGATTCAGGAACACCCAAGCAGAAAATTTGGTTCGTATTTCCGCTTACGTGATTTGTATCAAAGCACAGAATTTGGACTAGTGCAAGTAGTTCCTAAGTTATTATGAACTAGAAATATGCCACTTTATAAACTGCCCTTTTTTGTCTGAGTGTATGGGCGTCTCTAAAAAACTATCATTAAAGTTTCTACGAAAATCGCAGAAAACTTAAGGTTATGATAGCTTTTCATGATTTTTTAAAAGCATAAACTCATAAAGTTTCTCATCAAACAAGCTTTTTAAGCTCCTAAAGCAATTATTGCAAATATCTCTACAATCCAAATCATAACCTTCATATCCACAGTTTTGGCAAAATGGCAACTCAAGTAATTTAATGCCACTTATGATGTAATGAAGCTTTCCAGTGAAATGGCAGCGCAGGCTCAAACAAACTTCCACAAGCATGATTTTTCATGCTGTGGAATTTTTCAGAATTTAAAGCAAAAATATGGGAGAAGAAATAGCAATTTCCCTAAAAAATATCTCAAAGTGCTTTAAATGCTATATTCATCCTGTAGATAGGCTCAAAGAAATTTTTCTATCTGGTAAAAGCAGAGCTAGTGAATTTTGGGCATTACGAGATATTAATTTAGAGATTCCGAAAGGTGAAACAGTAGGAATTATTGGTAAAAATGGCTCTGGGAAGAGTACTTTACTACAAATTATTGCTGGCACTTTGACACCAACAACAGGTGAAGTGATAGTGAATGGTCGTGTATCGGCGTTATTAGAATTAGGTAGTGGATTTAATCCTGAATTTACTGGAAGACAAAATGTATTTTTTAATGGCAGATTATTAGGATTAAATCAGAAACAAATTGAAGATAAATTTGACGCGATCGCCAGTTTTGCTGATATTGGAGATTTTATTGATCAACCAGTTAAAACTTATTCTAGTGGGATGTTTGTTCGCTTGGCTTTTGCGGTAGCAGTAAATGTCGATCCAGAAATTTTAATTGTTGATGAAGCGCTAGCAGTGGGAGATATAGTTTTTCAACATCGCTGTATGCGCCGGATGCGAAGTTTAATGGATTCTGGAGTTACCACATTGTTTGTATCTCATGATTCTGGAGCAGTTAAAACATTATGTAATTCAGCAGTAATGATTCATGAAGGTCAAAATTACTTTTCGGGAACGCCTAATGCTGTCATTATTAAGTACATGAAGCTGGTTACAGAAACAGAATTAGGAATAGGCACTAAAAAAGAAGAAAATTCATCTCATAACCAGCACCATTCTCAGCAATCTTTAGTAAAGTCCCAGCCTACTCGCAGAGGTAATCGGAAAGCATTAATCAAAAATATTCAATTACTTAACAAAATTGGAGAAAAATTAGGAGAAACACCGACTATAGGATTTAATGAACAAGTTAAACTAATTGTCGAACTCGATGTCTATGAAACTTTAAAAGCATGTATAGTTGGTTTTTTTATTTGTGACAAAAATGGAAATGAATTAGTTGGTAGTAATACATTTGAAGAAAATTATCCGATTGATAAATTAGAGCCAGGAGAACAGTTAAAAATAGAATTTATATTTCATTTACCATTACGCCCAGGCTCTTATAGTTTGACTGTAGCGGGTGCAGAAAACTATACAGCAATGACATTTGACTGGATTGACAATGCAATGGTATTCCAAGTACTTCCCCCTGATACAGGTAAGCGTATCCATGCTTGGGTAGATCTGCCAATAAGTGTTCAGGTTGAGGTGTCACCTCAGAAATTACCAATGATCAAATAAGAATAGTGTGTTTGTATGATTATTACATCAGAAAAAGATTATCCTTTATTGCCAAGTATAACTATAGAAGAATTAGATGAAAATAGTAGTTTAAAAAAAATGCTCCATTGGATAGGAGAAAATAAACGTGTCATTGATTTTGGCTGCGCTACAGGTTATTTTGCTAGGTTATTAAGTAGCAAAGGTTGTCAAGTTACTGGAATTGAAATTAATCCCAAGGCTGCCAAAATCGCTGAAGAATATTGCGAAGAAGTAATTGTTGCTGACTTAGATTTTGTGACTTTAAGGGATATTTTATCAGGACAAACTTTTGATGTAGCTGTATTTGGAGATATTTTAGAACATCTGCGAAATCCTTGGAGAATACTAGAAGAAATTAAGCAAATATTGCAGCCAGGAGGATACGTAGTTGCTTCTATTCCTAACATTGCTCATGGAGCAATTCGACTAGCTTTATTGCAAGGAAAATTTGAATATACAGAACTAGGTATTTTAGACAATACACATTTAAGATTTTTTACTCGTCAAACAGTTACACAATTATTTGAGCGTTCTGGATATTTTGTTGATACGTATGAACAAATAAAATTACCAATTTTTTCTGGCTCAGACTGGATACCTTATATAGATAAAAATAAAATTGATATTAATATCATTAATACTATTGAACAAGATGAAGATGCTGATACATTGCAGTTTGTCCTGCGAGCATTTCCATTAAGTTTGGAGGGTAAATATTCATCTTTATATCAACAATATTCTCAACTGTCTGAGGAATATAATTATTGCCAAAATCAGCTAAAAGAAATATATGCTGAATTTAAGCGATCGCAGTTTGATTTAGAAGATAAACAAATTCAGTTAGAAAAAACTCAAACTCAATTAGAACAATCTCAATCTCAACTACAAGAAATTCAGCAGCAATGGCAAAATACACAAACCCAGTTACATCAAGCTCATACAGCCTGGGAGCATTGTCAAAACATAATCAAAGCAATGGAAAGTAGTAAATTTTGGAAACTTCGTCAAGCTTGGTTTAAACTCAAAAAAGCTTTTATTTTGCAAAGAGGAAGTCAGCAATGATTAAAGCAAAAGAACACTCTCAATTAATATTGAATCAAAGCAAACTTAACTCTCGCCACTCAGAATTATTAGCAAATCAAACAGACTTAAATACTGAATATATACAAACACAACTAATTTTAAAGTATCATCATATTCATCCTGAAAAAACTTTTTATAAATCCACACAATTAGAACCACAACCCGTCAAAATAAAAGAATCAAATTTAACTATAGATGAAAAAAGACTATTATATATATCTCGCTTAAAAGCCGCAAACTTATGTGAAAAAATGGGTAGTTCTCCGTGGAATTTGAAATCAAATTCTGCATATGATAGGTGTAATAAACCATGTATCTCGGTGATCATTACACTTTATAACTACTCAGAGTATATTTATGAATGTTTAGAAAGTGTTGCGAAAACAGACTTAGCTAACATACCAGGAGGTATTGAAGTCTTAGTTATTAATGACTCTTCAACAGATAACTCAGCTAATTTAGTCGCAGAATATTTGCAACAATCTCAAATACCAATCTGTTTAGTTAGTAAGTGGTTTAATACTGGTTTAGCAGATGCTAGAAACGTAGGATTGAGACTTTCTCGTTCTCCCTATGTTTTTATATTAGACGCAGATAATTGGATTTACCCAAATTGTTTACCTGTTCTTTATGAAACGATTAAATCTTCTCGATGTGCTGCGGTATATGGTGAAATACAAAGATTTGATAACCAAACTAGACAAGAAATTAATCGTATCTCTTGCTATGACTGGGATGTACATAAGTTAGTTAAACAGCCATATATAGATGCTATGGCTCTGTTTAATAAAAATATATTACTCAAACTAGGTGGATATTCTACAGAATTAATTGAATATGGTTGGTTTGGATGGGATGACTACGATCTCTGGTTAAAAATTGCTCAGTCAAACTATTCTTGTAAACTTGTCCCAACAGTACTTAGTTACTATAGAGTGCATTCAGAATCCATGATTCATACTACAAATAAATATGCGCTTAATATAGCTAAATATTTTTGTCACAAATTTAGAAAATTAGCTAATAAATATTATAGCTCAGATATGTGGTTTGGATTTCCTAAGAGTGAAATTTATCTCGAACTAAACCTATCTAGTCAACCAAATCAAAATAATTTAATATTGCAAGAACTGCAATATGCTTATGCTCAAATTGCAGCAATGGAATCAAGTAAGTTTTGGAAATTGAGAAATCAGTGGTTGAAAGTGAAAAAAATGTTAGGTTTAGCAAAAAACATTGAGATTAATTAGTTCTTTGTAATGAGTGCTTTAGTACTATAAATTTAAATGAAAAACTATAAAATTGCAGTTTACATAACCGCTTATCAAGAAAAAGAAGCTCTTCAGAAAACTATTACAGCTATAACAAAACAGTCATCCCCAATTGAAAAAATATTTATAGTTGATAATTCTAAAAGTCAAATAATCGCCAATAATCATCAGGAAAACATAATTGTAGATTTTCATCCCGAAAATATTGGAGTTGCTGGAGGGTTAAAAATTGCTGTTAGTTGGGCTATCCAAAAAGGCTATGATTTTCTTTGGCTGTTTGATCAAGATAGTGAACCGGATGATGATGTTTTAGAAAAACTATTAACTAATTATCAAGATTTATCTCAAAATCAAAACATAGGGATAATTGCTCCTGCAATATTCGATATTAATACAAAACAAGAATTTCCTGGTTATATTTTTTCAGATTATAAGCTTGCGCCTATACCAGGGCTTGCTAAAATTAAAAATATTTATCAATGTGATGCTGTTATTACATCGGGATCTCTAATCAACATCAATGCAGCCAAATATGTCGAACTACCAAGAGTAGATTTATTTTTAGACGCTGTAGATTATGCTTACTGCATGAATTTCCGAAAAAAAGAATATAAAATTATTGTTATTAAAAATGCGATGATGAAACATCGTATCGGAAATTATTCTCAAGTGAAAGATAGATTTAAAAAATATACAAACACATTTAGTACTTTTATTTGTTCTCCTTCTCGCTATTACTATGCTTGTAGAAATCATACTTTTTTTGAAACCAGACTTGTACAAAAAAAATTCTTATATCGTTCAATAGCTTACAGAATCAAAATTTTACTGACGATGATGGAGAGAATTATTCGTTACGAACCAGATTCCGTATTAATAAAATTATGGGCTTGTATCGTGGGAACTTTTGATGGTTTTCGTGGCAAGCTGGGTAAGACTTGGTAAATAATATTTATAGTAAATACTCTAGATGACAAACTAAAGTTACAAGAATGTTTGTAAAATTAATACAGCGATCGCACTTAATCGTAAGCGATCGCTAAAATTCCTCCGTTGTTAAGTAAAGCCAGCAGCACGATCATAATCGCTGTCATCAGATAGAAATGAAAAATTTGAAAAATTTTGATTTACTCATTCCACAACCAGCAACATTGCATGTCCATCAGGGTCTTTAACTAAACAACCCTGCCTGTAAGTAAATGGGCTATCTGCAAGCTGTACAATTCTTGGTGACACAAACTGAACCCCGTTTTGCCGTAGCTTATCCACTAGCTGCTCAAGATTATTTACAACTAGCTCAATTTGCATGTGTGAAATATCGGAACTTTTCCAATCACTCGGTATTGGGCGACCTTTTCCAGGCAAAATATAGTCCAGCATTTCAATTCCTACACCATCTTGAGTTGGTCGCAGATCTGTAATTCGGACTTCGGCTCCTGGTAAATTATCCAGGCGAGTTTGGGTAGGACGCCAGTTGAAACTGCGGCTATCAATTTGCATTCCCAGGAGATCGCGGTAAAAATGTAGACTCTGGTCGGTTTGAAAAACTGCGATCGCACTATGATCAATTCCCAAAAACAAGCGATTCGTGTTTTGATGCCATTTATCTTGTCCTTTATCAGGCGGAAACCAAATTAACTCTAAATCATGACCGTCAGGATCTTTAAACTTGAAGGCGCGGACACCAGCAGATGCTTCATTCCCAGATGATATTGTCTGTGGTTCAACCGATATGGATTCAATTGGAAATGAATGCAAATGAGCATAGGCGCGATCCATATCACTAACCACAATTGCCAAATGTTGAAACCACAGGTCATTACTTTGTGAATCACTGGGGATGGGTTTTCCCTCTACATTGAGATACTCCATTAACTCGATGAGTTCATCTTGTAATCGCAAGCTGACAATGCGAATTTTTGTCCCAGTTACGCCTTCCAAGTCGCTGTAATCCTGTCCTTCAACAGTGATGTCGGAAACGAACTCAAAACTAAGCGCTTGTGTATAAAAATCCAAAGAGCGATCGCAATTTGTGACTGTTAAGCCAATAGCTCTAATTCTTTGTACCTGTACATTGGTTTGACTAGCCATATTAGACACCCTTTGTACTTACTATTTTGATAATAATATTCCCTTGTGGAATCTGGGCGCTTGTACCATCAAAGAAGTATCGGTCAATCCAAAATCGCAAATCGAAACTTCCTACCTATGGCTCGTACAGGTTACACTCTACCAGTATTTGCAGTGGCTGCTGCTAAGGCTGCTTTGCTACATCTAAGTAGCAAGATAAACTCACAGGTATCCGTTGAGATTGATCTGCTACCCACAAAAGCAGAAATTCCCATCTCTCAAGTAGCAATGCTAGAACTGCATAGCGCCCTAGCCATAACACACAGTGATCCTGGTGATAATTTAGACCTAACAAGAAATACACCTATTTGGGCTTGGGTGAGATTGTCACAACGACAGTCTCAAGCTTTGGTTTTGGAAGCTGGTGAAGGTTTGGGAAAAACAGCTGCTGGGGAAGCAGCAATCTATAGCTATGCTCGTCGTTTGTTTGATGCGAATTTACTACCCCTGATTCCTCTAGAGCAAACATTAACAGTATCAATTATTCTTCCCGAAGGTCGCCAATTGGCACAACGCACTTCCAATGAAGCTTTTGGTATTTTAGAGGGACTGTCATTGTTGGGAACTAGTGGTATTTCTCAACCCTTGTCTGTGGCTGATCATCTAGAAGAATTTCGCCAATCATTGCAAACTAAACTCAGGGATTATACTGATTTGGCATTTTGTATAGGTAGTAATGGTATGCAAGTTGCTCAACGTTTAGGTATACCAGAATCAGCGATCGCACAAACTGGTAACTGGATTGGCGCCATGCTTGTAGAAGCTGGACTATACCATGCAACTTCTGTTTTGTTGTTGGGATATCAAGGTAAACTAATTAAGCTAGCAGGAGGTATTTTCAATACTTCCAGTCATTTAGCAGATGCCAAATTAGAAATAATTAGCGCTGCTGTAGTAGCCGTTGGTGGTGATTTACAGGCTGTAGGCGCAGTTTTAGAAGCCAAAACCGCCGATGCAGCACACAAAAAATTAATCGAACTAGGGTTGTCAGAATTAGTATTTGGGAAACTGGCTGAAAAAATTAGTCAGAAAGCCACAGCTTATGTGCAGAAATATGCAAATGTCAGCTTGAAAGTTGGTACTGTATTGTTTGACCGTAAAGGTGAGATTATTAGTCAAGATTCACAAGCAACCGAATTGCTGGATCGGGGATTGGGGGTTGGGGATTGGGGATCGCGGACAAGGGGAGAATAACTAATGACCAATGACAAATGACTAAATGAAACGTCTTCTGATTCTTGGTGGAACGGGTGATGCTGCTGAGTTAGCGGCTAAAGCTTCGGTTATTGAGCAAATAGAGGTGATTACGTCTTTGGCAGGTCGCACTCGTAATCCGCAAGCGCCTACGGGAATGGTGCGGATTGGTGGTTTTGGTGGGGAAGATGGTTTGGTTGAATATCTGCGTGAGGCGAAAATAGATTTGCTCATTGATGCTACTCATCCGTTTGCAGCCCAAATATCTTGGAATGCGGTTAGTGCTGCTACAAGTTGTAATATCCCTTATTTGCTGTTTATTCGTCCCACATGGCTACAAGTTCCTGGGGATGAGTGGATAGAGTTTGATAGTGTGGAAGCTGTTGCGAGTGTGTTACCTGAATTTGCCAAACGGGTATTTTTGACTATCGGTAGACAGCAACTTGCACCTTTCGCCAGATTAGATAATATTTGGTTCTTGATGCGATTAATTGATCCACCTGCGGCTGATGCATTAGTTCCACCAGGGATGATATTGTGCGATCGCGGCCCTTTTTCTCTAGACAACGAACGCCGACTGTTAGTCGAACATCAGATTGATACTCTTGTGAGCAAGAATAGTGGTGGTGATGCGACTTATGCCAAGATAATTGCAGCGCGGGAGATGGGGGTTAAGGTGATAATGGTGAAGCGTCCACCGACTCCACCAGGAGAGAAAGTCAGCGATGTGGAAAGTGCAATGCAGTGGTTAATTAATCAGGTGTGCTAATAGAAGATCTGTGTTCGATAAACAAACACTATTTTTTTGCCTAACTTCCAATGTCCTGCTACAAATTAGCCTTAAGTTGTCGCAATTGCTTCTTCAAATTATCCAATTTACTTTCCCATTGATGTTTTTTCACAGGTGTTGGAATATCTGCTGGTAGTAAAGCTGAATTAAGATTGCGGTAATATTCCCAAATTTCCCAGTAGGGACAACCTGGTTGAATGCAAATACCTGCCCAATGTAAATATTGTAAGGATTGATTTACTGTTGGATCAAATAGCACATGTTCCTGAGTTTGAAAATTTGGAGTTCCCGCCCAATTTCCTGGCGCTTTCTCCTCACGACGAACTATATTAAAACGACGAGGAATGCGCTTGAGAAGCATATAGTTGATAATTGGTTGGTCAGATGTTTTTTGAGAAAAATCAAAGTATTCAGGATGAGCAGCACATTCGGCAAAGGTTTCATACAAATCTTGTTCTGAAATTAGGTTTTTCTTAGAACCCCAGAAACCACCATTAAAAATATCTTTAAGTTGATTTTCAGTAAAGATTTTTTCTTCTAATATTTTTGATGTAAAGACATTCTGAATACCGCCAAAATGTTGATAGTCACAACAAATGAAATCTACTTGATTGAGATATTTGAGGTTATCTATAATTTTTTCAAAAACAACAATATCTGTATCAATGTACAAAAATTCATCAAAAGGGCCAAGCCAACAAGCTTGTTTGCGAAATTGATTCGGTCGCGCGAAGAATTTCCCGCCGAAACTTTCATGTAATTTATGAGATAGTCGGTCAATAAACTCTAAATCTTCATAGATTCCAACTTGATAATGTTTGTTGAGTATGTTGGCAATGTTGTGATAATTGTCATCATAAGGAATCATGACAATTGGTGTTTCTTGGTCATACAATCTGATGCTATTCAGGAGTGCGATCGCATGATCAATCACCTGATCATTGGCAATAATATAAATTCCCCGATTCATGAAATTATACCTCAACTTTGATGCCTAATTTTCTAAAAATCCTTATCGTTAAACTTGGTGGGGCGTTGTAAGCTCTAGCTTTAGTGGTAAACTTGGGTCGTTGTTCTGGCTGATGCAAATAGCGATAGTGTAAGAACAGATCGCGATAGGGAAAATCAATATTTTCACCATCACAAACTCGATTAAAAAACTTGGAAGATAAACCAATATAATGTAAATAAGTTAATCTATTTCCGTGATCATAAAGAACATAATTTCGGTTTTCAAAATGCGGAGAAGTCACACAACAGCCAGTGGCTTTGTTTGGAGGTAAGTTGATCGCAAAATTATAAAATGAGACGTTTGCTCTCATTCTCATATAGTTGAGAACAGATTGATTCGGAGCAGACATATATAAAACATCTGATTCCCCTGCATTTAATTTAGACAGTAACCAATCTCTTTGTTGTGCAGTAAATATACCTCGTTTAGAAGCGTAAAAACCAGAACAGAAAATTTCTGAATCAATTTTTTGTTGACTAAATACTTCTAAAAGCTGAGGAGATTGTAAGTTGTAGATATGAGCAGGGTCTTTATATTGAAAATCATAGACAACAAAATCATGATGTTCTAACTGCTCAAAAATAAAATCTAAAGGCTGCATTACTAACGTATCAGCATCTAAATAAATAAAATTTTCAAATAGGCTATCAGAATCAAACGCGCAGTAACGGCGATTTTCACTTACTCTATAAAATTTTTTTATCCCTCTTTCTTCCCAACTTTGAATAGCAGTTGGATGAGATTGCCATACTTTCAAAGAAAACTCTTCCCAACGAGCAAAAATATCAGATTTTTCTAATAAAGTGACATTGTTTCGAGATGCAACTTCGGCACGAATTCTGTCTATTTGATCATTATATGCAATCACACATACAGGCAAATCCTTACCAGCATTAACTTCTATACTATTTAGTAATGCTACTAATTGGTTATAAACTAAATCATTTGCTAAAGTATAGATTCCATTTTTCATATTTTTATCCTTGCTTGTTCACAAAGTTTGATAACCAGTTGAGCAAATTTAATTCATGTAAAATAATTTGACGAGCTTCAGCTATAGCGTCTTTGGCTTCATACCAAGCATCAGGAGTTTTAGTTATTTCTCGAATATAACTAATACCTTTTTCATCCAAGCTAGGTAAGCGCAAAAAACTACCGGGTGGTAATAACTTATCAGCTGCCGAACCTCCATAGTAAATTGGTAAACACCATGCTAAAAGTGCATCCCATAATTTTTCACTGACATACCAATTATTGCCGCTATAATTTTCAATTGCCAGATTGTAATAGTACGGAGCTATACCATACCATTTGTTACTTAATTCACCTGAAGATTTTACCCAATTTGGTAAATCTCGTCCGTATAAATCAACTAGAATTCCACTAGTTTGTAAAGCTTTCAAAAAATCTAAACGCTGACGATGGTTAGCAGTACGGCTAATTCCAGAAGTAATCCAACTACAATTGGAAATCTTTACTGGCGCTGGCATTTCATTCAAATCTCGAAAAGAATTGGTATGATACCAAATTGCAGGCATATAATCAGGAGTTGGAGCAAAATCATCAGGCCCCGATACATAACCGCAATACTTTTGAGCTTCTTGATAAGCTAGTTTATGTTTTTCGACAACTTCCTCTAGAGGTGGTTCACGTAGTAAATAAATAATTCTATCTTTGGGAAGTTGACGTAGCAAAGTATCAATCTTAATTTCAGAAGTTTGTGGTTTGCGAAAGTTATCTAACAAAGATTTTTTTTCAGTGGGTTTAGGAAAATTAAACTGATACATTAATAAAAAATCTGGCTTAGATGCTAATGATTTTATTTGCATATTTCCCCAAACACCAAACGGTTGTGGTGTTTGTTGCCATAGCCAATCGGCTTGTTTTTCTAATGCGTGATAGCTGCTAATCATGCCAATTGTTTTCATAATAATTAGTGGTTAGTGTTTAGTTGGAGTCTAAGCCGATTAATTCAGGATGTAAAGATTCATCAACATAACTAAGGATTTTGGCGGCGCGATTTTCCCAAGAAAATTGTTTAACAAACTCTAAAATTTCTGGATATCCTGCGACTTTCCGAGGATAATTTTCTATTACTTGCTTTAATGCTTGGGCAAATTTAGTCGGATTATCTGGTTCACACCAAGCAGCGATCGCATTAGTATTTTTAAACTCCATTAATGAAGGAATTTCTGTTGCTACAATCGGATTACCAGAGGCTAAGTAATCAAATAACTTCATCGGTGATGTAAAAGTTGCAGCTGCACCAGAACAGTGAGGATGAGCTAAAACATCAGCTGATTGTAATAAAGATGCTAAATCTTCGTGCAAGATATAGCCTAAAAAGCTGATGTTACCTACCTGTTTTTGTTGTGCTAATTGCTGATAATAAGCAACTTCTTTTGGTTCGCCACCTGCACAAACAAATTCAACATTTACTAATTGTTTGGCAACCTCGATTAAAATATCAATTCCTTTAAATTGTCTTAAGGCTCCTGAATAAATTACTAGTTGTTGACGTCCATTTTTCAGTAGATGTTGCCGCCATTCTATAGCTTTTTCTGGTTGCCTTTCCATAAAAAAACGATTGTAGCCATTATGCAATTTAATCACTTTTTCTGGTGGCATTCCTTTAGCGATCATCCCATCTCTAACTGTGTGGGCAACTGTCACAGCTACTTGAAATAAGGGATGATTTACGATTTCTGGCTCAAAATATTTATCTTCATGGTGATGGTGTTCATAAATAACTGGAACGCCATGTTTGATAGCAGCTTTAATAAAATTCCAGTTCCAAGCATGAACAAGTTTTGTTTGAGAAAGAATATGAAATGGTAAATAATACTTTGTGGCGATGGTATTAGAATTAGTCAACTTTCCTTTGATATAATCAATAGGCCAAGGCATTGGTAAAGGTGCTACTTTTAATTTGTCTTGCAGGTTGTAGTATTTCACAAGTTCTGCTGATGCTTTTATTGGTTGAAAAGGACGAACTAAATTTAAAGGATTAAGTGCAGATAATCCTTTAGAGGGATAAGCTAAAACAGTTGAATAACCTAAATTAGCAGCTCCATTAGCTGCGTTTGTAGACTGAACTAAACTTGCTCCTGGTTTGGGTATTTCATCTATCAAACAAAAGACATAATGTTTTTGAGGAAAAGAAATTTTCATATTTAATTCAGTTTAATACTATCTTCAAAAGTTTCTAAATAATTAAGTAACCGGATGGCAGATTGTAGCGCCTGTTGAATAAATTCATTTTCTTGCTGAGGATCATCTATTGAGTTATTTACAAGTAAGCGCAAATAATTAATGATTTCGTTAATATCTATGTGAAACTTTTTTGCGGTATTAATCAGGTTGGAGTCTTGAGGATTTATGTTCTGATTTGCTTGGTTAAGAGATAGATTTTTCAATGTTGTTTCCATGTTCACGACATCCTCAACAACATCAACAATATTGAGAATTTTCAAAGCAGATTTGTAAGCATCTACAACTAAATCCTGTCTTTCTTGAGGATTATCTGCTAAGTTATCAACTAATAACAGTAGCAAGCCAATCATTGAGTTTAAGCGTGTGCGAAATTCATGAGAAATCCTAATTAAGCCTTCTTGATGTTTGCTGGTATATGCTTGCTGTTCGCCAAATTGCATTAAGTACAAGCGAGAATAATGACCATTTTTTTGTAAGAGTTCTTCATGAGTTCCCACCTCTACTACACGGCCTTGATCTAAGACGGCGATTTGGTCAGCTTTTTGCACAGTAGACAAGCGGTGTGCAATTACTAAGGTGGTGCGATCGCGGCTGAGATCATCTATCGCTTCTTGTACTAAGCGTTCAGAAACTGTATCTAAGGCGCTGGTAGCTTCATCTAATATGAGTATGTCTGGATTTTGTAACAAAGCTCGTGCGATCGCAAGACGCTGTTTTTGTCCACCCGATAACATGACGCCGCGATCGCCAATCAATGTATCGAATCCCTGGGGTAATTTAGTGATAAATTCGTAAGCATTAGCCTGCTGAGTTGCAGTAATAATTTCATCATCTGTAGCATCAGTACGTCCGTAAGCAATGTTGTTTCGTACTGAATCATTAAACAAAAACGTGTCTTGACTAACAATTCCCATCCCTTTGCGTAGAGATGTAATTTCAAACTCCCGTATGTCAATTCCATCAATGGTAATAGAACCGGAAATCGGGTCATAAAATCTCGGTAAAAGGTCTGCTACGGTTGATTTACCCGCGCCAGAAGTACCGACTAAAGCTAATGTTGTACCACGTGGTAGAGATAAATCCACATCTTTGAGTACCATTTTTTCATGACCAGGGTAAGCAAAAGAAATATGGTTAAAACTAATACTTTTATTTAGATTTGTGTAAGTAACACTGCCATTTTTCATTAAAGGCTTATCATCCCGGCGCAGAAAGTCAGCAGTTACTTCTACACTGGTGGTTGCATTTGCAAAGCTATTGCGGAGAGTATTTAACTGAGCAATTAACGGTAATAATCTCAGTAAAATTAATAAATATGTGAGTAATACTGTTGAAAGTGAAGTGATTTCTTGTTTAAAAAATGTGCGGCTTAAAATGACTATTAATAATAAAGAAACAACTCCCATCACCTCACTGATTGGTGCGATCGCTTCCGAATTTATTTGAGAGCGAAAATCAGCTTTTTCACGCTCTCGAATAAATTGTTGAATGCGTTGATATTCTCTTTCTTCGTTACCTGTTGCTTTGACTAACCGAATACCACTGAGAATTTCTAGAATTGCAACTGAATATGCTTTTGACATTTCACTCAGCAGTTTACCAAAAATACGAGAGCGAGCAATTACATACTGATTAATTAACGTTACGAAAGATAGCAAAATAGTAGCGGCAATTGTTAATTGCCAAGAAATCGATATTAGTAAACCCACAAAAACTAAGATAGTAATTCCTAGAATTACTAATTTAACTGTGTTGCTAATAGTAGTTGCAGACCGACCAATTTCTCCACCTAGTCGATTCATTAAGTCGCCAATTTTTATCTTGGCATAATAATCTATATCTATTTCTAGTAATAACTGTACACCTGCTTCCCGCATGTCAGAAGTCAAGCGACGTGATAAATAACTAGATGTTAAAGCACTAGCATAACTCGCTATATTTTTTAAAAAAATTATTAATATAATTGCCCCAGACATTAGCCATAAGCGGTTATTTTCTGACATATTCTCAAACGGAGCTATAATCGCTTTGAGAATAGGAGGAGCGCTGCTAAAGTCTACTTCTTGTCCCACAATTTTTAAAATTACAGGCACAATTAAGGCTGTACCTACTCCATTAAATAAAGCTCCAGAAAATCCTAATACTATTGTTAAAAAAATTAGACCGGGATAGGGTTTAGCAAATCTGAGTAGTAGTTTCCGAGTAGACATTGGAAAATGAAATCAAAATATACTCATTCTTAACATGATTATTGGCTAAATGTTTGAAATAGCTAAAAGTGATGTTTGGAAAAATTAAATAGTTGTAATTTTGCTATCCCGTGTTTTTACGGTTGCATATTTATGTAATTATTGATAACTCCAAATATACTCAATTTTGAGAATATATATTATCAAGACTTACAACCGATCAATTACTGATTTTAAACTAGATGCCATCGCTTCTAGACTATATTTTTCTACGCACCTTTCTCTAGCTCTTTTCCCACATTCATTTGCTGCATCTAAATCTTTAAAAATCAGTTGAATTTGCTTGGCGATTTCTTCTGGAGAATCAGGTTCAGCTAAATATCCTGTTCCACCTAAGATATCGGGAATATCTCCTACTTTGGTTGATAATACAGGTTTAGCCATTGCCATTCCATCTGTTAATTTCAGAGGGAATTGAGCGCGAGTTTCTGGTGTGTCTCGTTGGGGAACAACAACAATATGAGCCGCAGCTACTACATCTGGCATTAAATCAGCTGAAAACTTGGGTAATTTAATTATCCAATTTCCCCATTCTTCTTGAAGTTGACGGTCATAATCATCGTAGGGACTACCACCCACAATCACAAGTTTTAAATCTGGCTGATTGATTTTTTCGAGTGCGATGAGAATATCTTCTAGACCTTTATAAGGTCTTGGCGCACCGGGAAACATCAAGATTTTATATCCTGATAAACCATAACGAATTCTACTAGCATTACTGTCATATCCAGAGGGATCAAATAAACAGGTATCTTTGCCATTGGGAACAAATATACCTCCAAAGCGCTGCTGTAAAAATTGATTATGTACAGTCACAGCATCAGCCTGATTAATTAAACCTTCCATCCATTTCAAATACAAAGGATGATACGGTGATCTTAAAGCACCATTTGATTTAATCAAATCTCTAGCTAATTGTTTGAATGTGGGACGATAACGCCAATCATCACCACCGTACCAACTCATTTCCCAATCATCAATATCTACAATTACAGATCGGCGAGTATATAGTTTCTTTAAAAGCGCAACTCCAAAACTCGCTGGTTGAGGCTTAATTGCATAAATAATATCTCCATCAATATGTTTTAAAATTTGACCTATTGATTTAAAAAAATCTGGATATTTTTTACCTTCTATAATATAAATTTTGGTATCATCCGGAATAGCTGCATACAACTCTTTACCAAATAAAAATCCTAATATTTCTACTTCAAATCCTAATTTTAGTAATGCTTTTTGTAGTAAAGATGCTCTAATATAACCGTCATTGGTTGACAAATTCCAAACTAGTATTGATATTTTTAATTTTTCTTTCATAAATATTCATTTTCCACGCCAGGGATTAGTAATTTGATTAGGGATAAAAACTTGAGCAAATTTATCAAATACCTTTGTGTATACTGAATTAGTAATATTTTTGGCGTATTGGGGTCTGTAGGCGTATGTACAGTGAAGTACTTTAATGTCTTCTTCAATTTGATAGCAGTCTTTCCATTTACTCAAATAGTTATAGGTAGGTGGTAATACCTTAATTTCAGGACGCACAGTTTCAATAGCAGATGCAAAAGCTCCTTGATCTCTTAATAAAAGCTGATCTTGATGATTTTGAATAATTTGAAAATACTTTTGAAATTCCGCAAAAAATTTTTGAACTATTTCATTTTTGCGAAAAGCGATAAAACCACTATTATATTGAATACTAGTTTCTTGCAGTGGTAGACCTACAGATTGTAATATTTGCAAAACCTTGGGTAAATTTTCTTGCTGATTACCTCTGAGTAAATTTGTCGCTTTGGCAATAGCAGGCTGAACATCTTTTGTTAACAACAAATCAAATTCATCTAAATCATCAAATACATCATTGATATTAGTAAGTAAACAAATATCTGAATCTAAAAAAATAGTTTTATTAAATTCAGACAATGAACACAAAGAAACTTTTGCCAACCGCGATGCTAAAACAGTATTTTCATTGCTTGGCGCTGGTTTTAAAATTACATTTTTAAAGGCTGTGAGTAAGGGATACAAAATTTTAGGAACACGATCAACAAGAATAATTATTGGTTCTTGATGAAATTTTCTAATGGCAGCTAAAAAATGAATGCAATCTTGAAATGAGTATAGACCTGTTAAAATAGTGATAAATCCTCTTGTTTTATTTTCCATAATTTAAATTAATAGAATATATTTCTTCGGGGATAATTATGCTCATGGTTATTTCATTCTTGTTTAGTCCGCCAAGAATAAAATAACCATGCTCAAAATTTACCAATGAACTAATCTCAAACGCCCTGTTTGTATATAATCAAATACACGATTAATTTGGCGGCGTCCTCTTTCATCCATTTCATCGTTCGTAAATACGTGAGATGTGAGTAATGCATAATCTTGACGACTCATTTCTCCTGATGTAAGAATCCGATTTACAATTGTTTCTATAGTTAATTCAGATTTTTTTTCAAGAGTTTGGTAGATGGAATTGTTATTCATTTCTATTTGATGGATGCAAATTAATTTCAATATTTACTATTTTTTTATCAACGAAATATAGCCATTAATAACATAATAAAACTATGAATATTAATAGATAAAAGCAAATATTGATTGTGCTTTAGCAATTTTTTTTGTTTTGATTACGCAAAACAACCAACATAAATTTAACTGTATCTTTGCTTTTACACCCAGAGAAATTTTACTGATAAATTGGTACAGTGTTTCTAGTACAAAAACTAATTACCGTAAAATTACGGTTGTTGATTTCCATTTTTTAAAGATTATTCGGGCTATAATGACAGAAATATAAATAGTTTATATAGCTTGTGCTGATCGCCTCAAGCTTTTGTTAGGTATAGGAACCACAGTTAATGCAAGTAATCCGTCTAGAGGCACTTTCAGACAACTACATCTTTCTGTTATGCGATCGCCAACAAAATATCGCTGCTGTTGTCGATCCCGCCGAAGCAAAACCTGTTTTAACAAAACTTCATGAACTTCAAGTAGAACTCGTAGCAATTTTTAATACACACCATCATTTAGATCACGTCGGTGGTAACAAAGAATTGATCCAAAGATTTCCACAGGTAACAGTATATGGTGGAGTCGAGGATCGGGGTAGAATTCCAGGACAACAAGTATTTTTGCAACCAGGCGATCGCGTCGAATTTGCAGATAGAGTCGGGGAAGTGATCTTTGTACCCGGACATACCCGCGCTCACATCGCCTATTATTTTCCTCCTCAGAATCCAGACGAAATTGGAGAACTATTCTGTGGTGATACTCTGTTTGCAGGTGGATGCGGTCGGTTATTTGAAGGTACGCCCACACAGATGGTAGACTCGCTGAGTCAGTTACGTTCTTTGCCTGATTCTACGCGAGTATGGTGCGCTCACGAATATACCTTAAAAAATTTGCAGTTTGCTCTGACTGTAGACAGTAATAATCCTGATTTACAAACTCGTTATGAACAAGTGAAAACCTCTCGCACCAGAAGAGAAGCAACAGTTCCTTCACTTTTGGGCGTTGAAAAACTGACAAATCCCTTTTTACGTTGGGAACAGCCAGCACTACAATCAGTAGTCAACAGCCATGATCCGATACAAACCTTTGCAAGTCTGCGGGGAATGAAAGATAGATTTTAGTTATTTGTCATCGGTGAAAAAACTATTAACTCTGGAAGCTGGACACTTGACAAATAACTAACGACTTTTTCACAACTATGGCTTGCGATCGCACCCTGCATTTCGCTAGGATCTGTAGGCTTATTGGCTATAAGCAAAAGCTTGTTGGGGATAAAGCTACACTATAATTGTGAACTATCTTGCTGAAACCCCAAGAGATTGAGATTTTAAAGGCAACAACAGAAAAAAGAAAAACAATGGCGAAACGCGTACAGTTAGTTTTAACTCAAGATGTCAGCAAGTTGGGTAAATCCGGCGACTTAGTAGAGGTAGCTCCCGGCTATGCTCGTAATTATTTACTTCCCAAAAGTATGGCAACTTTTGCCACTCCTGGTATTCTCAAGCAAGTAGAACGCCGTCGGGAAGTAGAACGCCAACGACAATTAGAACTGAAGCAACAAGCACAAGATCAAAAAGCAACATTAGAAAACGCTGGTAGCTTCAATATTGCAAAACAAGTTGGTGAAAAAGAAGCTATTTTCGGTACTGTCACAACTCAAGATGTAGCCGATGTCATCCAACAAACCACAGGATTAGAAGTGGATCGCCGTGGTATTTCTATACCTGATATTAGCATGTTGGGTACTTACGAAGCAGAAATTAAGCTACACACTGAAGTCATAGCGAAAGTCAACATTCAAGTTGTAGCAAGCTAAATCAGTGAACAGTTATCAGTTATTGCTGGTAACTGCGAAATATATCTTTTTGGTGTGAAGACGTTGCATTGCAACGTCTTTATGCATTCAACAGGTCAAAATTTTGGACTATAAGAGAATATAGTCACAGTCACATTAATCTAATATCTAAAATTTTATATGTCTGAAGAACTAAATTTTCAAGCAATAGGTAGCGATCGCCTACCTCCGCAAAATATTGAGGTAGAAGAAGCGATATTGGGAGGAATTTTGCTCGACCCGGAAGCAATTAGTAGAGTGAGCGATCGCTTAGTTGCAGATTCTTTTTATATTAACGCCCATAAAGATATCTATAAAGCTGCTGTTGTTCTGCACAATCAAGGTAAACCAACAGATTTACTGTCAGTAACCAGTTGGTTAGCTGACAATGACTTATTGAATCGTGTTGGTGGTAGAAATAAATTAGCTTCCTTAGTCGATCGCACAGTTTCAGCTATTAATATTGACGCCTTAGCCTCATTGGTGATGGAAAAATATATGCGGCGTCAGTTAATCAAAGCTGGTAATGAAATTGTGCAATTGGGTTATCAAACAGAAAGCGAATTACCAGTAATTCTCGATCAAGCAGAACAAAAAATATTCGCGGTTACTCAAGAACGTCCTCAATCAGGTTTAGTTCACATTTCTGATAGTTTGGTTAATGCTTTTGAAGAAATCGAAACTCGTCATCAAGGTGTTTCATTACCAGGTATTCCCTGTGGATTTTATGATTTAGATGCTATGACTAGCGGCTTTCAGCGTTCTGATTTAATCATTGTTGCTGGTAGACCGTCAATGGGGAAATGTCTCGGCTGTGATTCTGAAATTGTTTTGGCAGATGGACAAATTACAACTATTGAACAATTGTATAAACAACGTCGTGGCTCGTTATTGACGTTGAATGATAATTGGAAATTTAGCTTTACCCAACCATCTGCATTTGTAGATGATGGCATCAAACCTGTTTTCCGCGTCACAACTCGCTTGGGTAGAACAATTGAAACAACAATTACCCATCCATACTTAACTATTAAAGGCTGGCAAAGATTAGAAAATTTGCAAGTTGGTGATCAGATTGCTGTACCCCGCAAAATAGATGTATTCGGCACAAAAACCATCCGCGAATGTGAAGTTAAGTTACTAGCTTATTTAATAGGTGACGGCGGTTTAACTAATAGCACTCCACGATTTACAAACAGTAATCCATTGCTGCAAACAGATTTTTCTCAAGCGGTTGCTGATTTTGGTGGTTTGACTGTGCGATGGGAAACTTCTCAAGGACAACGCACACCATCACTTTGTGTTCGAGGAGATTTAGAATTTATTACTATTCAGAGACAGCTGTTTTCTCAACGCTTAAAAACTTTAGTTCAATCTCAAGGTTTATCGGTTAGAAAATTAAGTCTTGAACTCGATGTAAGTCCAGCTTTATTTTGTATTTGGCAACAAGGACAGTGTGTACCCAATGGTGATAGTTTTAAACAATTGTGTACGCTTGTACAAATTCAACCAGAAGAATTTGCACCTTATGGGTTTCCTAGCATCAGCAAGACTAGCCGCAATGCTCTGACAATTTGGTTAGAAAAATTAGGTTTATGGGGTAAAGATGTCCATACCAAAACAATACCAGAAATTGTTTTTCAATTAGAGCGATCGCAATTAGCTTTATTTCTCAATCGTCTCTTTGCTACAGATGGATGGGCAGCATTACTTACCAGTGGTCAATCACAACTAGGTTATGCCACAGTCAGTGAGAAATTAGCAAGACAAATTCAACATTTGTTATTAAGGTTTGGAATTATTGCTAGGCTGAAAAAACGTGCTGTAAAATACAATAATACTCGCAGACAAGCTTGGCAATTAGATATCACTGATGCTTTATCAATCAAAACATTGATCTCAGGAATTGGGATTTTTGGCAAAGAAGCTGCATTAGCAAAAGTTGCACAAGCAATCTCGCAAAAGAGATATCAAACTAACCGTGATCTAATTCCCGTAGAGATTTGGGAACAAATATCATTAGCTAAAGGTAGTGAATCTTGGAGTAATTTAGCCAAGCGTGCTGGGATTCAAGGATATACAAATATGCATGTTGGCAAACGTGCTTTAAAAAGGGAGCGCCTCTGGATTTTAGCAACTGCTTTAGAAAATTTACAACTACAAAATTTGGCTACTAGTGATATATATTGGGATGAAATTGTTTCTATTGAATCAATAGGTTATAAGCAAGTTTATGACTTAACAATTCCCAAAACACATAATTTTGTTGCTAATGATATTTGTGTTCACAATACAGCCTTCTGCTTGAACCTTGGTTATAATGTCGCTGCTTTATATAAACTACCAGTTGCAATTTTTAGTTTAGAAATGTCTAAAGAACAATTGGTACAGCGATTAATCGCGAGTGAAGCAGAAATCGAATCTGGTTATTTGCGGAGTGGGCGCATCAGCCAAGCTCAATGGGAACCTTTAAGTCGTGCAATTGGTTTGCTTTCAGAAATGCCAATTTTTATTGATGATACACCGAATATTACAGTTACAGAAATGCGTTCTCAAGCACGACGTTTGCAAGCTGAAGTTGGTTCAGATTTAGGATTAATTATAATAGATTACTTGCAATTAATGGAAGGAGCAGGTGATAATCGTGTGCAAGAATTGTCGAGAATTACTCGTAGTATTAAAGGTTTAGCTCGTGAATTATCGGTTCCAGTCATCGCTTTATCTCAGTTGAGTCGAGGAGTAGAAGCGCGGACAAATAAACGCCCTATGATGTCTGATTTGAGAGAAAGTGGCTCCATAGAACAAGACGCAGATTTAGTAATCATGTTGTACAGAGATGAATATTATAACCCCGACACTCCTGATCGAGGTATTGCAGAAGTTAATATTACCAAACATCGAAATGGACCAACTGGAACTATCAAACTTTTATTTGATCCACAATTTACGAAGTTCAAAAATTTAGCTAAACCGAATTATTAATTGTTAGTGGTTAGGAAGTACTCCCACTTCTCCCTTTGTTCCTCACCTCTTCGCTTGATTTATACTTCAGGATTTCCTCTAATTCATTAGGGTTTATACGCTGCGCTTTATTGCTGACGATAGCAAACCACATTTCATCAAAAGAAATTCCACGCTTTTTGGCTAGGTATTTTACATGCTCTTTAATTGTTGGTTCTTGCTCTTGTAATTTTAAACAAAGCAGGCTTTTTCCATGCTGAACCTTGGTCTGATCGTTAATCCATGAATCTACACAAAGTAAGTCATCGTAATATTCTCCAAGAGCCGGAATAGCAAGCCTTTCATCCTTTTTGGGGTTCATATGCTTAATCTATAGTTTTTATCTTGAGCGCTTTCTATTTTTCCAAAATTGCCCCATATTTGCCTCATCAACACAAATATTTACAAATATTTAACCCATATTTGGGTACGAAGTGTCCCAAAGATGCCCATAAATGATAGTATTCAAATGGGATTAACCAACTTGAACAAGAATTTGGTGGAGAATGGGAGTTGATTGCTACATACGATGTTGGAGTAAGTAGTCCAGAAGGTTCACCCTGGCCAAGCACTCCTCGATATAGATGTGTTTTCAGGAAGAAGTAAATTAGGAGTAAGACATGAATACTGAAACATGGACTTGGTATTCTTGTGCAATGAAGTTTTATCAAGATGGGAAAACACACATACCATACATGGATGGGATGTTCAGTACACTAGACCCGAATAACTTGGAATTTGGTTTCTCTAATCTTTTAAATAGTTATTACAAACCTACAAGGTATATAGAAGCTGAAAACAAGTTTATTTATCAAGGAGTACGTATAGCAAGAACTCCAGAGACAGAAGCTGAATTTGAAGAAGTTGAACAAAGTAGAAAAGAGTTTGAAGCTACTGATAGGCTCTTAGAAATTTGGCGCTACTCATTTAAGATCAATACTAGTGAATGAAATCGAAACCAATAACAAGTTTGCAAACTTAAGAGTACTGTACAAACGAGTGGTTAGTGGTCAGTTGTTGGGTATTTAAAACCAACAACCAACCACCAAAAATTAACTAACTTTTAATAACTCCACATCAAAAATTAAGGTGGCGTTAGGAGGAATAACACCGCCAGCACCACGAGCGCCATAACCTAACTCAGGAGGGATGATTAACTGACGACGACCACCTACTTTCATAGTACTGAGTCCTTCATCCCAACCTTTGATGACTTGTCCCTGACCAATTTTAAACTTGAAAGGTTGGTTGCGATCGCGTGAACTATCAAACTTTTTACCGTTTTCCAGGGTACCAGTGTAGTGAACTGTAACTGTTTGTCCTGGTTGAGGAGTCGCCCCACTCCCCTCTTCTAACTCAATGTACTTCAACCCAGAAGGGGTAGTAACGACGTTAGCATCAGAGTTAGCATCAGCCATAAAATCGCTCGCAATCAAAGTATTGTTCTCAATCATTGTAGTGGGTGCTGGTGTGTCGTCTTTGAGTTGGACAGCGATCGCAGACTCTTGTTTACTACCGCCAATTTGCGCTAATACCAAAACAACAACACAGACCAGCATGAAACCCACGCTGAGTAAAATTGCTTTCAAAATAAGCCCTCCCTACTTAGCTTGTTTGAAAATTTAGCACAATCAGTAGGATAAAACTCAGTTTAAACCAGAAAGCACACCGAGAGAGAATCTTAGATTTTAGAATTTTAGATTTTAGAACTTGGATTTTAGATCGCCAATTTGCTAAATTATTAGTTTTTAATTGCACCATTAACCATTAGCAATGAGGCTCTAACGCCAGAGTTTATTTTCTAAATCTCGTATCTGACGCTCCAATCGGTCAATTCTACCCCGTAATTCATCCACTTCTGATTGACGCGCAACGCCCAAATCTTGCATCATATTTCGCATTTGTCGTTGCATGTTAGTTTCCCAGTTACCTTGCTCAGATTTTAACTGGTCTACCATATCATCCATCACTGCTTTAGCTTGCTCAGGATCAAGTTTTCCATCCTTGACTAACTGATCGCTCACTTGTTTCATTTTATCTGCGACCAAGGATGTTGTACCAATACCAAGCATTAATAACTGCTGCATCCAGTTGTTGCTGTCCATACCTGATTCCTATTAATCTTTATCTCACTAGAAACAAGAACCTTACTTTTGCATCTAGCCATTAACCAATGCTGCAAGGATAATTACTCTAGACTATAGCTCTATTCTGACAAACGTACATAGGGATTCAAAGGAGTGATTATCGAACTACTGCGGGTGAAAGTACCACCTGAACACCGAGAACAATACATCCAAAAGGACGCCGAAATTTGGACAGCAGCACTTGCTGGTTATCCTGGTTTCCTTGGGAAAGAAGTTTGGATTAATCCCCATGACACAAGTGAGGTTATTTTAATAGTGCAATGGGCAACAAGGGAACAATGGAAAGCTATACCTCAAGCTGAAATAGATGCTATTGATGAAAAATTTAATCAAGAATTTGGATTTCAGTCTCAAATAGTAGAGTTGTATGAGTATCAAGTGCGAAAATTTCCACAAAATTAAATATTTTCAGCTTGTTTTAATTGATACCTACAAAATACTTGGGATAAGTAGGTAGGTGTAATTAAAGATAAAATAAAACCTCACCCTGCCTCCGGCTTCCCTCTTCTTACTAAGGAGAGGGATTGAGGGTGAGGTTTTATATTTAATTTGACCCACTTACTTACTCCCTATAGATTAGCTTCATTGGCTTGCTGTAATCGCTTTCGTTTTAATAGCATCCTCTGTGTAATATCTTCAATCAGGATAGTTAGATAAATTTTATTTTCTTTTTTCCTAGATTTTCTAAAAATATATATATCAATATATATCTCAGCTTTTTGTTCTGAGAATCGATGAATCTCTTCTAATATAAACAGTTTTTCATGACCTTCTAAAATTGATAATAGTAAATCTTCTAGACCAACAAATTCAGGGAAAGCAAGCCGCACATCTTTTCCTGGTATCGCGTCTTGAGGACAATAAGCAAATCTTTTTACTTGTTCAGATGTATCTGTGATGTAAAAGTTTTTATCTACTTCCAAACTTGCAAATCTAGTTGAAAGTTTTTGTTTGTAAAAAAAAAGATCTAACACCTGGTATTTCATTACGATTCGGTTGTAGATATGGCTTTCCAGTGAAAGTTGTGAATCTGGATAATTTTGCTGTCTATAAAACCCTAATAGTTAAAAATCTCAGATTAAAAAATATTCTATAGTAAAAAATAATGTATTATTTTTTACTTATGACTTGGTATTACTACTTCTGATATTACAGCCACAATTGAAAGAATGTAAACATTCACAGGGAATAGGGGAGCGTCGCCCTGTAGAGGGATGGGGTATCTCGCGGAGGTAAGATGAGAAAATTCTTTGCAATTGAGAGTTTGAAACACTTTGGGGTTTATGATTCAAAGAAACAGGCTTTTTGTGTGATTGCAACACAAAGCAGACTATTTGAGCAACTTTACTGATGAATACGGCTGTAAATAATACTCCAGGATTTGCTTCGCGCTTGGTAAATGGAGTACTGGCAATTAAGCCATTGTACAACCTTGCCAAGCGCCAAGCCCGTCAAATGATGATTAAACGGGCAGAGAAAATTGGAGTGCCTTGGAGAAAACAAGTACAGGCACTGCGATCGCATAATTGGGAAAGGGAACTAGCAAAAGTACAAAATCCCCAGTTCAAATACCCAAAATACTACGTCACTTCATTTCACGCCTACGACAAAGGCAATCTCAGCTGGGATGCAGCCCTAGAAGTAGAAGTTGCTGCTTACGCAGTTCACGCTAATATCTGGGCTGGTGCAGGAGCAAAAGGTGATAGCCAGCTACGTCAGAGTTACCATGATATTCTCAAGCAGCAAATTCTCACCCCACCACAAAATATCCTCGACTTGGGGTGCAGTGTGGGTATGAGTACTTTTGCCTTACAAGAAATGTACCCCCAAGCCCAAATCACTGGTTTAGACTTATCTCCTTACTTCTTAGCAGTTGCCAACTACCGAGCGCAACAACAACAACGCCAAATCAATTGGGTTCACGCAGCTGCTGAATCAACTGGCTTACGTGACGCCTCTAGTGATTTAGTCTCCATTTTCTTGATGTGTCACGAATTACCCCAGTTACCAACTCGGCAAATTTTCACAGAAGCAAGACGTTTACTGCGTCCTGGTGGACATTTGGCAATCATGGATATGAATCCCAAAGCGGAAGCTTATCAAAAAATGCCTCCTTATATTTTGACACTGCTCAAAAGTACCGAGCCATATTTAGATGAATACTTCACTCTGGATATTGAGCAAGCAATAGTAGAAGCGGGTTTCCAAATTCCTACGATTACTCGCAACAGTCCCCGTCATCGCACTATTATTGCTCAGTTCATTGGGGAGTAAATTTATATTAGCTCACGGTTTGATGTTCTGGTTAAGATGGAAAATGTTCTCAGGATCATACTGCTTCTTGATCTGTACTAAGCGATCATAGTTAGCTCCGTAAGCTCCTGCGATGCGATCGCCTTCTTCTTCGGTCATGAAGTTCACATAGGCCCCAGCAGATGCGTAAGGTGCAGAAGCTTGGAAAAACTCCCGCGCCCACGCAATGCATATCTGATCCTGTGCGGCGTCATCCCATCGTCCATGCACGTTAAGCACAAACTTTGCATCTCGATGATAATATGCTGTAGCATCTGCCGAGACGCGGTTGGATGTCCCGGCAATCAATCCTATGAAGATTTCGCATTGGGGTGAGGGTAATTTGCCTACAAATTCTGCGATCGCATCCAGCGCTTTATCCTGCAATTCTGTAAAATTATGAGATTTCCAGTAGTTCCTAGCACCGCGTGTTAGTAAGGGGTCAAATGCTTGCTGCCATGCTACATAGGGTTGAGCAGCGATGTGTTCCCCATAGGCATCACCAAAACTGCGGAGAGGTTCAATCAGTTTCTCACCCTCTGCAATATCACCTGCATAAAAGACAGCCAGCACGACGACCTCTTGGCCATGCACATGCTCAGGTAGAAAAGGCAATGGTGGAGCTTTGCGAAGTACCACCCACACATTTAATTCTTCGGGGGCTGATTCAACAAATTTCCGATACTGTGTTAGCACCTGTTTAGCCTGACTAAACGGAAAAACAATCAACCCAGCCAATATTTCCGGCCCTACAAGATGCAGATCGAATTCAAACTCAGTGACTACACCAAAGTTACCGCCGCCACCGCGAATCGCCCAGAAAAGGTCAGGGTTTTCGGTTTCGCTGGTTCGGATCTTATTCCCGTTTGCCGTGATCACTTCCGCAGAGATAAGATTGTCGATGGTCATGCCGTACTTACGAGTCAACCAACCAAAACCACCACCCAAGGTAAGACCTGCTATGCCCGTCGTGGAATTAATTCCCACTGGAGTCGCTAACCCATGTATCTGTGCCACTTGATCAAAATCACCTAGTGTAGCACCTGGTTCGACATACGCACGCCTGTTTTGAGCATCAACGCGAACATTCTTCATATTTGACAAATCAATCATCACGCCGCGATCGCACACAGCGTTCCCAGCGATGTTATGTCCAGCGCCCCTAATTGATATTTCGAGTCCGTTCTCTCGCGCAAACAAGATTGCATGAGAAACGTCCGAGGCTTCTGCACACTGGACGATGACAGCAGGTCGCCGATCAATCATTGCATTCCAGATTTCGCGGACTTCGTCATAATGCGGATTGTCAGGAAGTACCACATTACCCTTCACATTGGTCTTCAGCTTCCCAAGCGTCTCATTCAGCAATTTTGTCATGATATTTCTTCCTACTAGTTTAAAAGTTATGCATAGGTCAGCAATGCAATCTCTTATCTTTCATGCAGTGTCAAACTTTTTGTCTCCAAGGTTTTCTGTGATTTTCTCAATGGTGTCGAATATCTAAGGCAATCTAAATTTTTTTTGTAAAGACAATTAGCTTGACCAATGATTCTACAAGCCCTCGGATTGATCCGTGGAATAAATCGAAAATCCAAAATCCTGTTAGAGGATGACCTGATTCTGTCTAATCCCGGATTTGTTGTGCTATTGGCATCACCAAGCTTGGCATATAAAAGCACGAACAGTCGTTTTTATGTGTCAATATTGATTATTACGACCGTTCGTGCTATTGTCAAGCCATGAGTAATATTTCGTCATTAAAAACCAGTTTGGAAGGTAGCAAGCCTCGCCGCTCAAAAGGTCAAGCCAGTCGTGCTACTATTTTGCTTACTGCGGCGAAGTTGGCAACAATAAAAGGACTGAATGGTTTGTCGCTTGGGACTCTAGCTGCTGAGGTTGGGATGAGCAAGAGTGGACTCTACGCGCACTTCAAAGACAAAGAAGAACTAGAGTTGGCGACGATCGAAACAGCAGCCATAATTTTTGAGAGTGAAGTACTCCAGCCTGCGATGCAAGCACACGCGGGAACTGAGCGGCTGAAAGCAGTGGCTAATTCATTTCTTTCTCATCTCGAACGCAAAGTTTTTCCAGGTGGGTGTTTTTTTGCCGCAGTCGCTGCGGAACTCGACACACGCCCCGGAGCAGCCCGCGATCGCGTCGTCGAAGTACTAGACAAGTGGTTTTCATTATTGAAGCAATGTATCCTTGATGCACAGGTTCTCAGCGAAATAGATCCCAACGCGGACGTTGCTCAGACAGTTTTTGAAATCGAAGCTATGCTTTTGGCTGCAAATTCCCTGTTTGTGATGAGGAATGACCCGATTTATCTGACCCAAGCGCGCAGGGGGATAGAAAATGTATTAGCACGACTCGCAGTTAACGCGGAGTCGAAAAGTTGAATGTGGAAACCCGGCCAGGTATATTTATATGCGCTGTGGTTGCTGTTTGATCACCAGGGCGATGCCACTGAGGACTGCAACCGTTGCTAACCCTAACCGCAAAGTCATAGATTCATTCAGAAATATAATAGCTCCGACAGCCGCCAAAATCGGCACACTCAGTTGCACTGTAGCCGCCTGAGTCGCTTGTAAGTGCGGTAATGCACGGTACCAGATGGCATAGCCAATCCCAGAGGTAATCGCTCCGGAGGCGATCGCATAACCAACTCCAGGTAAATCTAACGTCATTTGTGGATAAGTGATTACACTCAAACCGATTGCAAACGGCACCGCCCGCAGGAAATTGCTGGCGGTGATCTGGGTTGGATTTGCAACCCCTTTGCCCAACAGAGAATAAATACCCCATGCGACTCCAGCTACCAGCATCAGGAGTGAGCCTTGTAGTAGTGGCGTTGTCAGTCCCGGCAGCAACAACCCAATTAATCCAGCCACAGCCAGGATCAGCCCGATGCTCTGTAATCGTCTTAATCGTTCTCCTGTCCACAACCCATAGCCAATCATGGTGATTTGTACTGAGCCAAACAGTAGTAAAGCTCCTGTTCCGGCTGGCAAACTGACATAGGCGATCGCAAAGCAAGCGGCGTAGGCAAACAGAGCCATTGCTGCCAACCAACTACCTGCCTTGGCGTTTGTCTCTCCCCGCAGTCGGACAATCAGCCACAGCATTAAAGCACCGGAGATCAAGCGAAAGGAAGTAAAGCTAGCAGCATTGATGCTGGTGTGTTTTAGTGCCATGCGGCACAGCAGAGAGTTACCAGCAAAAGCAAGCATGGCAAAAATGATCAGCACTATTGTGCGTGGAGGAGACATGACAGTTGGACTACTGGACATACTTTTGGACTATCTCGTCAAACGATTACTTGGACAACAGGCTGGCGGATCGTTCTTTTTAAGCTGACGGCTGAACAGGTGTTGAGGGCTGGTAGGTAAAATCACCATGAGATTTTGGTAAAGTGGCAGGGTTACTGATTGAAGATTGGACAGTTTAAGTCAACAGCCTACCCCTACCCTCTTATACCTTTTTTACCGAGTGCTTGATATATCTTTATTTCTGTGGGCAGTTGTATCCCCTTTGTTGCTTTTGATTTTCTATTATTGGCGCTTTGCCAATAGCCCATCCCTGATGCGACTGCTGTTATTTTTTATATTTGGGGCAATATCTGGTTTTATAGCTTTGAGTTTAGAGTGGCTTGTGGAAACACAACTCAACTCGTTTGCAGCTTGGCGACAAATTAGTCATACTCTTACGGGTGTTGCCCTGCGACAATTGTTAGAGGTAGGGCCGATAGAAGAAGGTTGTAAGTTAGCAATAGTTGTTGCTTTGGGTTGGTATTTTCAGCGTCGTCAATATCGCTTACGCCCTAGTACAGTTTTCATCTCTACCATAACCGTTGCTCTGGGATTCACCGCCGAAGAAAACTGGATTTATTTTGTTAACGATACAGCATCAATTTTAGAACGGGCGATCGCAACACCAGTTCACGCCATGTTCTCTGCACCCTGGGGCTATGCCTTAGCATTATCGTTTGGAAATAACACTCGCTTACGCCGATCTCACCCGAGTGTTACTAAAGCTTGGCTCAATTCTGTGATTTGTCATGCTATAGTCAATATTCTATCTACTGCTTGGCGTTATCCACAACCGTTGTCTTTCCTCAGCTATGCTTTATTTCCCTTTTTGTTGTGGATGTTTTGGCGATTAGAATATTTACTGCGAAAAGTCCAAAGAATATTAACCATAACTTTGATTAGTGGTTACACATCACAACAGCGTTTTTGGCAGAGGGGTTTGGTAGTATTTGCCCTGATGTTGGGTGGTAATGCACTTTTTGGATTATTTCTCTTGCTAAGAAGTCTTAATTATCTGAGTTCTACACAGTTTTTTGAACTTAAGATCTTGTGGTTTATACTTAGTCGCTTCTTACTTAATCTTCTTTTCGGACTATTAGCGTGGAAAATTTATTACTACTTGCGAACTCAAGTTCGTAGTAGGCGCTTTAGCGCTTATATATTTAAGGATTAAAGTCCTTACTACGAACCTAGATTAAGCTAAATATGCGCTAAAACTGGCTGATTTTCTGCAATATTGACAGTGTTGGATTCTGTTTGTGTGCAGTAAATTTCACAAGAATTATTCGGACTTTCAATTAATTTGATTTTATAAAGTTTGGCTCCCAATTTCTGAATAGGCGATCGCAATAAATTACTGATGTGAAGTGCAATATTTTCAGCAGTAGGCACAATTTCTGAAAAATAGGGAATATCTTTGTTCAAGAAGGTGTGATCAAATGGCTCAACCACATAGTCTTCTATGACTTGATTCAAAGCACCTAAATCCACAATCATGCCAGTGCGTGGATCTATTTCCCCTTGCACTGTCACTTCTAAATGATAGTTGTGTCCGTGACCGTTGGGACGAGCACATTTACCATAAATCTCAAAGTTATCTTGTTCGCTAAGATCTCGATGCGCTAACCTGTGAGCAGCGCTAAAGTGAGTACTGACACTGAGATAAGCTTCCATTCCGTTTCCCATATAGTCTGCCCAAAGTTCAGGATTTTCAAATAGCTGCACACGGACTAGAGGTAAATGAGGTGCTAGCTTCTGCCAAATCACCCTTGCAATATTTTCTGTAGTAGGCAGAATTTGCTGAAATTCTGCCCACACATCGTTGAGATAGGAAAAATCTAGTTGGTTAGTTACTTCTTGCCTAATCACATGTTTGACATCAGACAAGTTCAGCACCATGCCATATTGATCTAATTCCCCAATCAGGGAGACAAATAAGACATAATTGTGTCCATGTCCCGGAAAGCCAGAGCAAGCACCAAATTTCTTTAAATTCTCAGCTTCACTCAATTCTGACAACCAATAGCGATGACTGGCCGAGAACTGAGCGCGGCGATTAACAATGCATTGCATGAGTATAGTGGGAGCATTATTTAACATTTCTTAATATTTTAACGCTTCCAGTGTCAATAATTTTGCGATGAGAAGCTATCATTGCCCAATCTTTTTGCCAAAAGTTGGAGTTATTACCTTTTATGGCTGCTTAAAGCTAAATAAACTTATGTAAATCATATTGAAGTATGTAAACTGTAAGCGCAGTTTTCCAGGTAGTTTAAAAAAGGCAAAAAACTATGTAAAGCAGAGCGAAATTGTTGAGGTCCGTGACTGAAATGACAAGAAAAATTTTGCTTGTTGACGACTGTCTAGAAGACCGAGCAATCTACCGTCGCTACCTATTGCAAGACAAGCAACACACATACAATATTTTAGAAGCCCAGACTGGGGAAGAAGGACTTCAATTGTGTCAGCAGCAATTTCCTGATGTGATTTTACTCGATTATCTGCTGCCAGACATGGACGGATTAGAGTTTTTAACACATTTGAATACTCAGTTGGGTCAAACAAACCTTCCAGTGATTATGTTAACGGGTCAGGGAAATGAACAAATAGCAGTACAAGCGATGAAAAAAGGTGCTGCTGACTATTTAGTTAAAAGCCATACAACAACAGTCAGTCTCAGTCTCACTATTCAAAATGTATTAGAAAAAACTAGCCTAGTTGGACAACTAGAGGAGAGTGAAGGATTTTTTCGAGCTACATTCAACCAAGCAGCAGTTGGTATCGCTCACGTAGGAATAGATGGACAGTGGTTGCTGGTTAACCAGAAACTTTGTAGTATTGTGGGTTACACCCATGAAGAACTAAATCGGCTAACTTTTCAAGACTTAACACACCCCAATGATCTCAATTCTGATTTAGAGTATATTCGCCTTTTGTTGACTGGGGAAATCCAAACTTACTCAATTGAAAAACGTTATATCCGTAAAGATAAAACTCTGATTTGGATTAATTTGACTGTTTCCCTAGTCCGTAAACCCTCTGGTGAGCCAAAATATTTTATTTGCGTTGTTCAAGACATCAGCGATCGCAAGCAAATAGAACAGCGATTGCAAGTTGCTCATGACCAATTAGAAAGACGGGTATCGCAACGAACTGCTGAACTTGAACAAGCACAAACCAAACTCAGCCATATTATCAACAGTGCGATCGCTGCCATTATTAGTTTTCGGGTTTTTGCTAATCGCGATTGGGAGTATGAATATTTTTCTACAGGCTGTGAAACCATCTACGGCTACACTCCCCAAGAATTTATGGCAGACAAACACCTCTGGATGTCGCGGGTGCTACCAGAAGATAGAAAAACAGTTATTATACCACTTTTTGAGTATTTCTTTGCTGAAGGCTCGACTAAAATAGAGTATCGATTTTGTCATCAGGATGGTTCTATACGCTGGATTGCCAGCACTTATACCTCTCGTCGTGATCAAGTTAAAGATTGCTGGATCATTACGGCTGTTAACACTGATATTAGCGATGCCTTACGGCAAGTCGCTGCGCGTCTACGCAAACAAGCAGAACAGAAAATTCGTGAACAAGCTGCTTTGCTTGATGTCGCATCGGATGCCATTTTTGTTCGCGATTTACAACACAATATTTTCTTCTGGAACCAAGGCGCTGAACGTCTTTACGGTTGGCAAAGTGCAGAAGTACTGGGTAAAAAAGCGAATGAGCTTTTTTCTGAAGAGAGTTTCCCTCAAGTTGGATCAGCCATGAAGACTTTGATGGATCAGGGTAAATGGCAAGGTGAATTAGAACATACTACAAAAGATGGTAAAAAAGTCATTGTCCAAAGCCGTTGGACACTAGTGCAAGATTACACCGAACAACCAAAATTTATTCTCACCGTTAACTCTGATATTACTGAGAAAAAGCAACTTGAAGTTCAATTTTATCAGGCGCAACGCCTAGAGAGCCTCGGTACCCTAGCAAGTGGTATAGCCCATGACATGAATAATATCCTGTCGCCGATTCTGACAGTTGCTCAACTGCTACCACTGAAACTTCCCAATCTAGATGATAAAAATCGCCAACTACTGAAAATATTAGAAGATAACTCAAAACGTGGTGCTGAACTAGTTAAGCAAATTTTGTCTTTTGCACGGGGAGCAGAAGGTAAGCGGGTTCCTCTACAAATAAAACACCTAATCAAAGAACTTGAGCGGATTGTCAAAAGCACATTTCCCAAATCAATTGAAATTTGCACCAAAATACCACAATCTCTTTCTACAGTTTTGGCAGATTCCACCCAAATACATCAGGTGTTGATGAACTTATGTGTAAATGCTCGTGATGCCATGCCCCAAGGAGGTACTATCACTATTTCTGCTGAAAACTTCTTCGTTGATCAAAACTATGCCAGGATGAATCTGGAGGCAAAAATAGGTAACTACGTAGTAATTACCGTATCAGATACAGGATGCGGTATACCAAAAGAGTTATCGGAGCGAATTTTTGAACCCTTTTTCACAACCAAAGAGCCAGGTAAAGGGACAGGATTAGGACTTTCCACGGTTATTGGTATCATTAAAAACCACGATGGTTTTATAAACTTGTATAGCCAAGTGGGTAAAGGGAGCCGATTTAAGGTGTTTTTGCCAACTAGTGAACAAGCCGTAACACAGGAAGATGATCACTCGCAAAAGCCAAAAGGTAATGGCGAATTAATTCTGATTGTGGATGATGAAGCATCCATTCTAGAGATTACTAAAACCTCACTCGAAGACTACAACTATACAACTCTGATTGCTCGTGATGGCGTTGAGGCGTTTTCACTCTACGCTCAACATCAAAATGAAATTCGTCTTGTATTGATGGATATTCAAATGCCGTGGATAGATGGGTTAAGTGCTATTCGCGTTCTGCAACAAATGAATCCTTCTGTTAAGATTATTGCCGTCAGTGGACTTGCATCTAACCGTCAACTGTTAGAAGCTAATGGTATCAATGTAGCAGAATTTTTACTGAAACCCTATACTCTTGAGGAATTATTGGACACGATTAAATATGTATTGCAAAGATAAGGAAACAAGGGAAGGGGGACAAGGAAAACAAGGTAGACAAGTCTTTTTTTTCAGGCTTTTGGGCTGTTTTAAACGGTCTGTTATTTACGCGCCCAATGTACTAGTTAGTTAGCTTTATTTTGCTGACTTAACTTACGTTTTCCTTTCAGAGCAATTGCACCTAAGCCAAAAAATAGTATTGAACCCAGATAAGTTGAAGGTTCAGGTGCTGCAACTTTGACTTGGCTTTTTCTCACTGCTACTAAAGTGAGATTTGTTTTATTCTCAAAAGAGCGTTTATAATAACCATTAATACTAGCAGTAGCTGTTTCTTGATTTCCAGTAAAAGATGTATCTAATTTATTTACTAGGCTAACATTTTGACTGTTTTCATATGTGAGAAAGTCATCATTGCCAGCAGTGTTAATATTACCAATGAGTGAGAAGTAATCTAAGGGATCTTTGTTAATTATCTGATTTCCAGATAATATATCAGCTACAAAATTAGAGATATTTGATCGCTCAATATCACTCGTATCAAATAATAAAAATGAAATATCTCCAATCGCTTTAGCATTTTCTTGTGGTGGATCATCTATTGATGTTCCCAAATTTAAATAAGCTGTGAAATCAAAAGAAAACGATTCACCAGCATTTATGTCAAAATTACCGACTATTCCCCCAAGAGTATCTGCTGTTCCAAAGTAACTTGTGCCTTGTCCACTAGCAAGACTCAAACCTACTTGAGTATAAGCTTGTGGTGGAGTAAATGTGAAATCTGTTTGTACTTGTCTATTGATAGTTAATACTGTTGCATCATCAGTAAAAGTAGAGGCATTGGTATTAGCTTGATTTTGTCTGTCAATGATGCCAAAACCTTGACTAAAGTTGGTAAAATTCAACTCTTCTTGAGCAAAAGCTAGACTAGCAGCCTGACTGGGTGAGCTTGCTAAAACAGAACTAGCTACTATCGGAGTCACCATCAGTACAAATTGTTTAGCAAATCCCAGATACAGATATCGTTTCATGTTTTCCTCTTTTTTGTACTGGCAGTTAAGCGATAATACGTAATTTAATATGAAAATTCAACCAAAAAAATCACAATATTTGTAAATAATAAGTAATTTATGTCAAGTAGCCTCGCAATTTGAGAAATTAAGCCAATAGTTTAGATCCATCTGGCTTTCGGCAATTTATAATCTACGAAAAGTTAAAACCGAGAGATGAAACTGTGGATGCACTCTTAGAGCGATCGCACCAACTCAAGCAAGCGTTAATTGATTTTATCTTGGATGCAGACGATGAACTGGCAGAAGCACTGGAAACTTATGCAGCAGCACAGTTACGTCGTGGATCTGGTGATACAATCCAACAAGAGTTAACAATAGACAGCTTTGCTATCGAAGGTAAACTAGAGGATAAATCACCAGTAGATCTGTTTATACAAACTCATTCAGAATTGTCACCAAGCGATCGCCAATTGCTGAATAGTTGGCATCGTAGTTTTATGGGGTTATTTGCGATCGCTAAAATCTTAGATGATGGCTTTGAGTTAATGAACTGGCTAACAGCCAAAAACTATATTGTTAAATTCAACAACGCTAAAACCCAACAGGAAATGTCGCGTTTAAAAGAAGGAGAAATTCTACTCACTCGCATTTCTCCTATCACAGAATCCTACTGGACATTTTCTGGCCCTTATACACAAATGGGTAAACTGGGTAAACCAAAACTAGCAGTAGCAATTGGTAATTTTAAAGAAAATTACAAAAAGCATCTTTATAGTGATGCACCTGACTTGTTAGAAGAAGCTTGGCAATCAGTGCTAACATATCATCAACAATTTATTGAGTTTTTTGGTAGTGATGAAATAACAATGCCAGGATACCAACTCAATAAAAAAATAACTGAACTCCAAGAAATCACTACCGAAAAAAGTTTAGCCGCAGCAGGAATAGATTCCTCAAAATCACTTGCAGAAATTGCCCAAGAAGCAGGAGTTGACGAAGAAGAAATCCAAGCCGCAGCCGAAGATATGGGTGCTGATTCTAAAGTAGTATCGCAATTGTTGAATAACAAAACTACCACAGCCAAAATGGTAACATCAAAAGTAGAATTGCCTGCTGATCTCAAAAAAGCAGAAGCTGTTACAGCTTTTTCTCATCCCCGTTGGGGACAGATGTTTTTACCAACGTACACCAAAATCAAAACGATTTTAGCAGCAGAAGATTGGCAGAGTATTGAAGGATATGAAAAACTAATTCGCCACTATTTAGAAAGTAAAGATATCAATGCTTTTATCTGGTATCGCCTCGCGACAGAAAATCCAAATTCATTAGAAAAAATATTGCAAACAGTTCTACAAAGTCCAGACTTTAAATTACAAAATGACTTAGATACACTGTTACAAGAATATCATAAACCTCTAGAGCCAGAATTACCAGAGATCGCTAGCGTACCAATACATTTACATAATTTATTCCAAGAAGCTTTAGGAGAAGTCCACAAATCTAAATCGAAAACCAAGGGACAAAAGAAATCAGCAAAAGGCTTTCAAACACTGTAACAGTTATCAGTTATCAGTTGTCAGTTGTCAGTTATCAAATGTGGTAGGTGCGTTATGGATATTAGTCCTAACGCACTGGAAATCTGGGGTAATTAAATCCTTTGTGTGTAAACAGTTGATTTTTAATTGGAAATATCTTCATTCGATTATTCTGGTAATCTTTGTACTTGTAGCAAATCTAATCCCCTGGCAAATATTTCATCAATTGGTAACATTTGCCCCTCATTAGTCATAAATTTATGATCTTTTGTAGCTCGAATTAATGAACCATCTTCTAAAGTATATTCAAATACTTCTTGATAACCACGATTATGCCACTGTGCGATCGCTTGTGTATATACATAACCATTTCTATCAACAGTGTAAACAGTACACTCAATTCTTTTTTCGACTATTTCTCCGATTGGCAAAAATCCATATTCTACAGTCAAAACTTCAGTGTCATAACTCAAGCAATATTCGGCAAACTTTAACATTTGCTCAAATAACGCTTCTGCAATTTGTTGCTTAACACCATTTTTGGCTGCACCATCCATAAATTTTTCTCGCTGCTTCTGCATCTCGGAAACTTTCTTTTTACCCATCGCCCGACGCAGCAAATCAGCTTGACCTAAAGAATATCCAGCCATATCCTGAGCAATTTTCATAATTTGCTCTTGATAAACCATAATTCCATAGGTTTCATCTAAAATTGGTTCTAAAATAGTGTGTTCATAATCAATATTTTCCCGCCCGTGTTTGCGGTTAATAAATTTCGGAATTAGCCCTGCATCTAATGGGCCTGGTCGATACAATGCCAAGATAGACGAAATATCTTCTATATTAGAAGGCTTCAAATCACGTACTATCTGACGCATTCCAGAAGATTCTAACTGAAATACTCCTTCTAATTCACCTGCTTCTAATAATTCGTAAGTCTTTTTCACATCTGGGGGAAGTTTCGCACCTTCTCCACCTTTTGCTAATATTTTCTGTGCTTTTCTTTCTTGAGCAGTAATTACATAGGGGTCAATCTTAAATCCATGATTACTTTCAATTAATTCGATGGTTTTCTGAATCATACTCAGATTTTTCAAGCCCAGAAAATCCATTTTTAACAAACCCAGTGATTCTAAATCTTCCATAAAATACTGGGTAATTACGGAACCATCGTTATTTTTCTGAAGTGGCACAATTTCATCTAATGGATCAGCAGAAATAACTACACCTGCTGCATGAACACCGAAAGTTTTGTTAGTTCCTTCGATGCGAATTGCCATATCCACCCAATGGCGGACTCTTGGATCATTATCATATCTGGCTTTAAATTCTGGTTCAGGAGTGTCATCAGAAATCATCACTTTCAACTTGGCTGGTTTTCCTCGTGAAACGGGAATCAATTTCGCCATTTTGTCTGATTCTGCATAAGGAATATTTAACACTCTAGCGACATCTTTTAAAACTGCTTTGGAAGTCAGACGGTTAAAAGTGATAATTTGGGCAACTCTTTCTGTACCATATTTTTCTGTTACATATTCTATGACTTTATCTCTTTGAGAGATGCAGAAATCCGTGTCAATATCCGGCATAGATTTCCGTTCTGGGTTGAGAAATCTTTCAAAAAGTAAGCCATGATGTACAGGATCTATATTGGTAATTCCCATAGTATAGGCTACCAAAGAACCTGCGGCAGAACCACGACCTGGACCAACTGGAACATCATTATCTCTGGCAAATTTAATGTAGTCCCACACAACTAAAAAATAGGTGGAGAAACCCATTTGCTGAATCATTTTTAATTCATATTCCAGCCTTTCTTTGTAAGCTAAATCGATTTCGTGGCGGGATTTTCGATTTAGTTTTTGTAATAGTCCTTGCCAAGCAATTTCCTCAACATAAGTATCAGCAGTATGACCAGAGGGAATCGGATAATTGGGAATCCGAGGCTCACCCAAAATATTGTATGGTTCGATTTTCTCTGCTACTTCTACAGTATTGGCGATCGCTTCTTCAATGACATCATCCGGTAAATGATCACGAAATAGCTGTTTCATCTCTTCAGCAGATTTTAAATACTCTGTACCGCTATAACGCATCCGGTTATCTTCAACTATTAATTTCCCTGTTTGAATACACAATAAGGCGTCGTGTGCTTCGACGTCATAACAGGAAATATAATGAGAGTCATTGGTAGCAATAATTTTTATGTCTAATTCCCGCCCAATTTTGACAATTTCGACATTGACAATTCGGTCTTCGGGAGAACCATGATCTTGAATTTCTAAATAATAATCTTCACCAAATACATCTTTATACCATTGAGCAATTCGGCGGGCTGCATCTAGTTTTCTAGCGAGAATTGCTTGGGGTATTTCTCCACCCAAACAGGCACTAGTAACTATTAAATCTTCATGGTATGTTTTGAGTAATTCTTTGCTAATACAAGGACGAGAAAAAATACCTTTGCCTTGTACACCTTGGAGATGAGAAATAGTTGTTAATTTAACTAAATTTTTATAGCCTTTAGTATTTTTTGCTAAAACAATTTGATGATAGCGAGGACGGCGTTCTTGTTTAGTAATATCGCCGTTGATAATATACATTTCATTGCCAATAATTGGCTTAATATTTTTGTTGCGACAAATTTTTATAAGTTCGATCGCACCATACATAACACCATGATCCGTCAGAGCGATCGCTTTAATATCCAGATCGATAGCACGATCTACTAAATTTGGTATTTGACTAGCACCATCCAACAGACTGTAGTCACTGTGAATGTGCAACGGAACAAAAGACATATATGTTTATTATTTAGGGAACAGAAAATAGGAAACAGGGAACGGTTATCACACTGATAACTGACACTGAATCACTGTCAAAAGCTACGGTATCTTAGGATAGCTCAGTTTGCCAATATTAAGAGTTATATTTTTTTGAAAAATTATCTTGGCAAAGTATTGTTTTTATGGTGACATCACCAGCTTATTCTTGAAAAAATGAAAGAAATAGACAGCATTGATCAACCGGAAAAAAACTAGAGCGGTAAAACTTGCTAGAGGAGCATACTCTCAAGACTAGCCAAGTATTGCGAGGGGTTACGCCGAAATTGAAGTTGCTCAATTCTTGCCGAATGATGTATTTTTAGATGATTACG